>B570J29032_109958846_pt1 | contig 15359 bp, 20 predicted proteins | sample LakMenEpi16Nov12_FD_29032 | JGI IMG/M metagenome (IMG submission 29032) | reverse complement strand
CTGCCGCAGTTCCGCTGGATCAACACGCTGCTGGGCAACCTCAAGACCAGCTTCAACGGCACCTTCCATGCCTTCAACTTTGACAAGTATACCAGGCGCTACCTCGGCGGCTACTGCATCCGCTTCAACCGGCGCTTCTCGCTGGCGGCGATGACCGAACGGATCGCCAATGTAGTCTGTTGCTGTATGCCTTGCACCGAAGGGGATTTCAGGGTCGTGGAGGCTTATGGGTAATCAAGTTGCTGGTTGTGTCAATTGTCTATTGTGCTATGTCTTGCTGATTGAATGATAAAGCTTTGCATATTGAGAGGCCACTACATCCTGACTTGATCTTTGTAGTGCACGACGGCGCCCTTCTTCACCAAGCTTCATAGCTCTGTCGGGTTTGGCCAAAGACCAGCGTATGGCCATTGCCAAGGAGTGAGTATCGAACGCCTCAGCATGAACGCCGCTGATGCGATTAGCAACGATATCAAGCAAACCGCCAATAGCAAATGATGCCACGGCTGTACCGCAGGATTGAGCTTCTAATGCCACCTGGCCGAAGGCTTCGATGCGAGATGGTACTACAACAAGATCAGCAGCGCTATAGATTAAGCGCATGCTGATTGGATCTTGGAGAATTCCTAGGTAGTGCACCGGTATCGGCAGAGGTAGAGATGAGGTAGGTGTATTTTGACCGAACACAATCAACTGTAGGCCCGACAACGCTTCGTCAATGTCATCTTTGCAGAGAAGATGAAGAGCTTCCAGTAGAAGATCTCCGCCTTTATGGTGCACTTGGTTGCCACCCATCGCTCCGAAGGCGAGCATCGGCACATTCTGTGGTAATCCAAGAGCTGCTCGAGCATGCCTCTTTCCAATTGGCCGCCAGACATCTGTATCAATTGGAAGGGGGATGACATGCACCGGCCAGTTGCTCATCAGTGAACTGCTCCGTACACAGTTTGCTAGCCATTGACTTGGGCAAACGATTGTGAACGGTCTGCGCCAGCTGCGATGTTTGCGCTCCCAAGTGCGACGACAAAGATCTGGTCCATGTTCTTTTTCAGGTCGGTTGTTTGCTGTATAGCCCTGTTGATATCGAGCAGGAGGTTGTAAATTGAGATATTCATAGTGTTCAGCCCCACTGAACGGCCACTGGTCGTGTAAGGTCCAAATTATAGGATGGGATAAAGAGCCGATCTCCTCAATTGAAAGCATTTGATCACCAAGCCAATGCAAGTTGATCAAGTCACTATCGCTTAGGCGAAGCTCTCGACCTAATCCTGTGGATGGCTCTGCTATTGAATGTGTTATGGGGTAGCAGCTCGTAAAACCCCGCCGGTATAGAGATGTCAACCGAGGTTGCAATCTAAGCCAAAGTGGATTGACGCCACGCGGTGGGCCTACATGGATACTGGAATCTCCACCTGAGCCGTACCGCACGCGGAGATGAGAATCAATCCCAAAATTGCTGCCGTAGTTTTTCAGTGCTTGATGGATTCTCAAGCTTGCTATGGCTGCTCCCCCACCCTGTTGATGAAGAGAAATATGTGTTACTTTTAGCATGCTTTATCAAGCATAATCACGTATGCTGTCATGTTTGAGTTGCAGAATCGACGGACGTGATTGAATTGGCTGCACTTGTTTCTACTTGGCTTTTGTGTCATGGTGAAGGCTGTCATTACGTCGGTTTCAATATTGGTCCTGCGCAAGCATTAATGAACTTGATAAGGAACATGTACTATTTTCCATGAGGATGCGTTGCCGTCCCATGTTATTAACGGATACTTTAAATCATCCCTATAGCCTCTGGCTAAGGTTCGCAAGAGGAAGGACAATGCTCTATCGCTGCCGATGACTCTTTTGGATATTGGTAGCTGTGAAAGTGTTTTTAATCTACGTAAATCTTTCGCATTCTTGAGTGTTTTGGAGTCGCAACGGCGCTCCATAGCGCTAATTGCGTGATGCATTTCAGTGATGCATTGATTAATATGCTTGGCAGCTCGATTAGAATTGTGTAACCTGTAGCCTCCGATTATGCAGTCAAGATTATAAAGTATGCCATGAGTAAAAAATCGTGACCATAGCTCTCCATCTACCATATATCTAGTCTTCTCACTGATAAAGCCTCCGGCTTTTTCCCATAACGATCTTCGCCAGAAGACAGACTCTTGTTGAATCCATGCGTAATTACCCGATAAAAAATCGTAAATATTTTTTGGATTCCTAGTGGCACTGATCATTTCTCCTTGATTATTCCAGACAGAAGTAAAACCTTGTATCCATTCTACTTCAGGGAATTCAGTAAATATCTGTGATACGCAGTTAAGTGACCAGGGTGTTAACATGTCGTCGCTGTTGATCCATGCCATGATCTCACCATTGCTTTGATTGAATCCTTTGTTTAGTGCATCAGCATGGCCATGATCTGGCTCGCTAATCCAATATGATAGCTTATTAGAATACTTTTTTATGATATCAATGCTTTCGTCGTTGCTGCCTCCATCAATAATAATATATTCGAGATCAGGATATGATTGATCGATGACAGATTTTATTGTAGCCTCAAGATACATTCCCTGATTGTAGGAAGGAGTTACAATTGAAATAGCTGGGTAATTACGGGGCATTTAATAAAAGTAAAAGTGCTGAATTGGTTTGTATGTTGAATTCGCATTACGTGGCAATAAAGCCCTTTAAAGCCATGCGTCATGCTAGAAGTTGATGTGATTATGAGAGACACTTCCGATACTTTGGTATAGTCAATATCTTAGGATTTTGCCTTGACGCGCCGTTCCGCGGCGGTGATTTTAGAAAGGTTGTCATTCCTGGGCTGTTTCTCAAGCTCCCTAGGCCAAGAGTACTGCTTTTGGCCTCATCGGCTTTTTTGGCGGCTTGTTGATCCCCACCAGCTCTTGCTGGCGCCAGCAGTGAGTGGCTCGCCTCCATCGAAGAAGATGTTTTTGTCATGCCTACACGTAGACATGAACACGCTGCCGACAGAGTTCGACTTCCCGGCCGCTGTGCTGCTGGTGCGGCGTCACGAATTTGATGCCGCAGTAACTGTGCTCCTGGTTGTACCAATCAACGAATGACACCACCCACTCATAGGCCTGGGCCTTGCTAGTGAAAGGCCTGTTGGGGTAGTCAGGACGGAATTTGACCGTGCGAAACATCGATTCCGAGTAGGGATTGTCATTCGACATCCTTGGCCGCGAGTAAGAACGCAGCACCCCCTGCTCTTCCAGCCGGGCATCAAGCGTGGCGGCGTGCATGGCTTTGCAGTTGTCCGTGTGCAGAACCAGCGGTTGGCAGCAGCCCTTGCTGATCCGTTCCCGCAGGCTGGCCCGGCCCACCAGGACGAAGGTGACCTGTGCGTCTTTTCGCTCGGCGATGTAGCAGTCTACAACCTAGTACTTCCGACAAGCTGGCCTAAGGCCAGGTAAGCGGCTCCAGATGTCGATCACCAGATGGAGATACAGCCACACACCCCCACCGTGGTGGGCAGATTGGTGATGTCCCACGACCACACAGCATTGAGGCGATCCGCCCGCAAGTGCGGCACTGGCCTTGGCTCCTGATGAGGTGGGGGTGTAGTGCACGTGGAAGCTGGGCTGCTGGGCCAGCCAGGCTCGAACCTTGGCGTGGTTCTTCGAGCAGTAGTTGTTGATGATCAGGTTCTCATCCAGGTCGCCTGGAACTGAGTTCTCGATCTGGCGCAGAAAGCCCAGGAACCCCTGTTGCCTGTGGCGGGGCTTGCACTGGCTGATCACCTCCCCGGTGGTCACATCCAAGGAAGCGAACAGGGTGCTAGTGCCGTGGCGGACGTAGTCGTGTGTGCCTCCCTCTACGTAACCCGGTCTCATGTCAGCAGCGGCTGGGTGCGGTCATGAGCCTGGACCTGGTTTTTCTCGTCGACACAGAGCACCATCGCCTTGTCGGGCTGGTTTAGGTACATGCCAACGATATCCCGCACCTTCTCGACAACGAACGGGGTAGTGGAGAGCTTGAACGATTTCTGCCGGTGCGGCTGCAGCGAGAGGGTCTGCAGTCAGTGGTGAACCGCGGACTTGGAGATCCCTGTCGCTGCGGTCAAAATCTGAGCGTTCCAGCTGGTGCTGCCATCGGTTGGCTTGCTGTGGAAGGCCTGGTTGATTACCTCGGCCACTGTGTCGTCCTCGTAGGTGCAAGGCCAGCCGGGACGGAGCTCGACGTGCAGTCCTTTCAGCCCCAGCTCCCGGTAGCGCTTGCGCCATCTACCGCCGGTTATGTCAGTCAGGTTCATGCGCATAGCAATGGCCGTGTTGTTTTCGCCAGCTCCGCAGTCCACCACGATCTTTGCGCGCTATACGATCGAATGCGGCAACCAGACTGATCCGGCAATGGCATCTAATTGTTGGATCTCGTCCTAGCTGTAACTAGCGAAGGCATCGGACGATGAAGAGCGAAGGAGTGCCCGGAGACACTTGGCCTAATAACTATTCCCTGGACGGGAAGCTATGCGATCTCTGACCTTATGCAATCAATCTGTTGACGCTTAAGGCTCCTGCATTTATATCGGTTCGATTAAGATTATGTTCGCTGATGAAGATAAAACTAGATAGGGCTGTGAATCCAAATTCTAGGGCTATCGATGGTTTATTGAGAGGTGGAGAATACAGGGAATACTGAGGAATGGGAGATCTAGCTTGCTCAATTGAAAGCAATGACGTCATGGTATTTTAGAAGAGGCTTTAAGGATCTCTGTTTTAGATGGTAACTAATTTTTATGGTGATTGCTTTAAGAGCGTTTCGATGAATGGTCGGTCGTATTTAGCCCAAGCGTGTATTCCAAATGGTAGCCGGCCTTGGGTGAGCTTGGCACAATTCGCTGGATTGACTTCCCAGGAGAATAAAAGTGCATTGTTGGAGTCAGCAATGATAAATTTAGTGTTCCGTGAGTTGGGAATGTGATGAGAAATAAAAACGTCACAATTTTCCTCGAATATTTGATGCCCTTTTCGCAGAAGGCCTTTAGGTCCAGTGGCCTTGAGCAGGGTTTTCAGCGAGTAATGATTTCGGCGACGCAATAATATGTTAATGAGTTCTTTTGCAATCACAAGCCTGCTTATCCATCGGCTATTACTTGCGAAGGCAGTTGAAATTGCAGAAATATTGATCAGACTGAATCCTGAATTGCCAACTCCTGTAATTGTTGACTCTTGGGTCGCATTATCAAATCCATCAAACCATGGCGCACCGATGTAATGGAATGGACTTTTGCACCAGTAGAGCAACTGATCGCTAATAACTATCGCGTCGGGTTCGTGGATAAGTACATGGCTGTATGAAGCGATCTTTTGATAGAAAGATGGGTTTATCAGCATTTGGTTGTAAGCATGAATGTTTTTCATCCAAAAGGCTGGCACAGGAATTGGCTTGGACATTGGTAGGATATCTCGATAAGCCTGAATATTTAGACCATTTGGATGGACTAATCGGATCGGATGTGAGCCAAGTACCTTGCCGCAACGTAGAAGACTGAACTCTTCGTCTGCCGTAGGTTGCTGCTTATGAACGGGCACAACAACTACTGGGTTCAGCATTAATGAGTTGCTCATCGCTGTTGTACAAACTCTAATAATTCGCGGGCTAGGCGTTCTGCCGGAATTTCTTTGGCGAGTTTTGCCGCAGTAGCGTGTGCGGAACGCCCTAATAGTTCTAAGTTGGATCGATGTTTCCATGCCTCTTCAAGGCAGCGTTGAATGTGCTCAATAGTGGGAGCTTCTGCTAGGAAGCCATTATTACCGTGTACAATCAGATCTCGTGCGCCTGCCACCGCGGTGGTGAAAACTGGTCGTCCTGCAAGCATTGCTTCCATAAGCACTAATGGAGTGCCCTCATAGCGGGAGGGGAGAACAAGGGCGTGGTGCGTTTTCCAAATCTCCGTGGGATTATTGCTGTGGCCCATGAAGTGAACGCGGTGGCTGATCCTCAACTGTTGTGCAAGGCGTCGTAAGCATTGCTCCTGTTCACCAGAGCCAAATAGGGAAAGCTGCCACTCACGATTTAACCAACGTGAGCAAGAAAGTGCTTGAAAAAGAAGATCCTGCCCCTTGGACGCCGTGTGAAGCCTTGCCACACAGGCCATTTTAAGTATTCCATCGGAATGCTTTGGCCAGTGCATTGGAGATGCAGTGGGCAGATAACGAGAGTGATTGCCGATTAAGCGAGCATTTTTAAGTCTGATACCAAGCTGCGTTTCGACTAGCTCATGGTTGGCATGAGAAACAAAGTAATTGGCGCGAGCGGCTGAAAAAGATTTAATTAACCTATTTGCTTCCGTATCACTGGGGGCTAGGAACTCCGCATGGGATTGGGCTATGGTAACGAATGGCACATATTCATCTATGGCTGCTTCCATCCAGTGCAGGCCTTGGAAGGCGTTGCCATTTGAAATGCATAGTATCGCTGGCCGAACTTGTCGCAACCAATGGCGGAGTGGATTCTCATCCGATGTTCGTATGAAACGCCTAACGATCCGCTGCAGGCGCCGGTGATAATGGATTGGAGGGTGGAAACAATGGGCGACTCCCCAATCCGTCTTTGCCTTCGTTAAGGGAGCAGGCAGCTGCGGCCAATATGGGGTGCAGAGTGCTAACAAATTTCCTTGCCTCGCCAACAATTCGGCTGCTTCGTACCAGAGAACCTCTGAGCCTCCCCAGGGCACGCTGTTCATACTCGAGGCAAAGGCAATCTTGCTCATATCCCGATGCGTCGCTTCATCACACTAAGAAGACGACGAGGGTGCAATCTGTCTGAGGCCTTTCGTGTTGAGCGGGTAATGTTCTGCCAACGTTGATCATTTAAGGGTAGAGAACGGCTTAGGTTGGTGATGTTTATAGGGAACTGACAACCTGTATTGTTCCGATCCATGATTAATCTCGTCCAAAGCGCAAAGCAGTGTTCTGCGCTGTAGTAGTTCAGTACTCTTGCACGTGCCTCACTTGAACAGTGCAGCCAAAGCTCTGGCTCTCGGACGAGACGCACCAGTGCTGCGGCCGCTTCCGCTGGATCATTCTGTACCAGCAACCCCGTCTCTTCATGGAGCACCAGCTCGGGAATACCACTTTTAATCGCCCGCACCACCGGCACCACACCTGCAGCCATCGCTTCCAGCAGAGCCACAGGCAGTCCTTCAAAGTCGGACATCAGCAGGATCGCCTGGCTGCGCTGCAGGAGTGGCTGCACCTGCTTGGGGGGTACGCGGCCGTGGAAGTGGATGCGGCCGGCGAGGCCGGCCTGGTGCACGAGCTGCTCGCAGGCGGCGCGATCCGGGCCGTCGCCGATCAGGTTGGCTTCGATCTGGCTAGAGGCGCGGCAGGCGTGGATGAGGGTGTGCACCACCTGATGGATGCACTTCTGGCGCTCCACCATGCGGCCGCTGTACACCACGCGGAACGGTTGATCCGCGAAGCTGGCCTGGGCCGTTGGCAGCGTGACGCCACAGGGGATCACCTGAGGGTTGGTGGCGGGCAGGCGCTGGCGCAGCTGGTGAGCCAGGAACTGGGAGACGCAGACGCTGCTGCCGCCGTGGGTTTCCGGGGTGAGGGCTTCGGCGACGCACCAGTAATCGGGGTCGTCGGAATGCATGGTGAAGATCCAGGGAAGCCCTGGCGGCCGGGTGTCTTCGCCGGCGACGGTGATGGCATCGACCGTGAGGGGATCACTGATCAAGTTACTGATGCCGAAGTGCACGTTGAGCGGCAGATCGGAGCTTAAGAAGGCAGAACAGCGAGCAACCACGGTTTCGAAGACGTTCTCATCGCCCGCCAGAGCGCAGAGGTGTTCGGCGGCGCGCATAGAGGGCTGAGCAGTGGGTTTTGCTGAATCGGTACCGTTTCAGCCCGGCCAGATTTCCTCAAGCCGCAACTGCAGATCCGGAAACTCCCCTCTGGCCTCCAACACCGCAATCCCTTCCAATCGCTGAGGATCACCGCTGGCGGACCAGACCTCTACAGCCCGCTGGTGGGGAATCAACAACCAGCCGAGGCGGGCACCGTTCGCCTGATAAGTGGCCATTTTGCCACGCAAGGCCGTGAGACCGCGAGGGCCTTCGTCGCTGGGGCTGGCCAATTCCACCACCAGATCTGGGCAAAGCGGTGCGAAGCCACGGCGCTGTTCTGGGGTCAGAGCAAGCCAGCGATCGAGACGCACCAGGGAGGCGTCGGGGCTGAGCACGGAGTTGTCGGGTAGCCGGAAGCCCGTGGAACTGTCGAACGCCTTCCAGGTGGTGCCTGATCGGGCGAAGCGCTGCAGCTGGAACGCCAGTTCGATGCTGCGACCGCCCGTTTCGCTTCCTGTGGGCGTCATTGCCAGCACCTGGCCATCGGCGGCAAGTTCAAGCACCGCCTCACGATTCTCGGCGCACAGGAGGGAAAACTGCTCGGGTGTGATCCGGAGATCGGCAGGAAACCGAAGCGGCGCCAGGGCATCAAAAGGAGTGGTTGACGCAGGAGGGCGTGGGCTGGCTGAGATGGTCATCACACCAGGCCGGGGGATTGTTTCAGGGTAGGGCGGATTCAGGCTCACCGTTCAGCCTGTTGGCAGCCCGCATCCAACGGGTAGAGCATGGACTGGAGCCTGCCATCCACCCAGCAGCCCTCGCTGCTGCGGGCATCGCTTCAGCGGTTGCGGTCGGCCTGAATGTCGGCAGCCAGATCGGGGAAATGGCGTCCAGCCAGCGAAGAGCGCCAGTGGCGGGCGCGCTCCACAGCGCCCCCCTGGGGGTAGAGCACCTCCCGCTCGCTCAGCAGGCGAACCTCTTCCTGCATGCTGCGGTGGTGGCGGATGGCCAACTGCCGCAAGCCCGAGAGCCCCGGCAAGCTCAGTGATGGCAATTCACTCATTAGCGGAGCCAATCTCGCGCTGCAGGCTTTGCCAATCTTCAGGGAGTTCTCCGCGGCGCACAAGGCGAGAAAAAACGGCGTAGCAATCGTTGCGATCACCGTCTTTGCGGGGGTATCCCAGCCAGAGGATCAGAAGCAGGCGACGCCCCTCTGCCTCAAACGGCCGGAAGAAGAGGCGGTAGCGATCGGGCAAGCCAAGGCCCTTCAAACGCCCGTAGCGGCGCAGTGGGCCGATGAGGGCAAAACGGCTGGCATACGGATCAGCGGGGATCCGCTCTTTGATCCCCTCCATCACCGCCGCAAGCAGCTTCACCTAGGGATGTGTGGCGAAGCTTGCTGGATCAAGCTCCTGTTTGAGACGTTTCACCTCGGCCTTGAGCCCGCTGTATTGCCTGGCAAACAGCTGGGGCTGAAAGGCGATCTCCCAGCCGTGGCTCTGCAGCGGAGGGCTCATGGGCCTGCGGCCTCTTCTCCAGTCTCCAGAGCAACGTCTGCGAGCAAGTCCTCATCGTCCGCTGCCATGGCCTCGGTGTAGATGCAGGGGCCAGCATTGGACTCCAAAGCCTGACGGCTCAGGTAATCAAGGAAGAGCCCAAGCATCAGGCTGTCGCCTTCGGCCTCCTGTTCGTCAGCCTCGGGTGGCTCGAGCCGCATCAGCAGGATGTTGTCGGCCAGCACCTCCACGTGGCCGGCCGCGCCGTTGAACTGGGGATGATCCCGGTAGAAGGCAGCCGGCAGGCGCAGGCCAGCCGAATTGCCGATCCGCGCAGGGGTGACGCGGTAGGGGGATGCAGCCATGACGGGCACCCAGGCGAAAGGGACTTACACCATTTTAGTCCGCCAGGACCAGGAGCTCAGCCCGGCTGGATGATTCGGGCAGCGCCCCGCCGCAAGCGCCCGAGCACCCGCTACATATCCTGATCCACTTAAAGGCCAAGAACATATTGCGACTCGATTCGCCATCCGCAATCTACGATAACCACAACACTAGAGAGCAATCCGCGCTCCCACGAGTCCACCATTTCATAATCAATCCCAAGGAAAACTCCAGGCCAAAAGAAAGAGCGATGCTTAACAGAGATTTTCATTCCGGAGGCCAGTAGAAAATGCAGCAAGAATTAGAAGGCAGAGCCCAAAGAGCGCATCAATAGTAAGCCGAGTCTCCAGATGGCTTGATGAATCGTGCCTTTATAAGAGTAAGGCTTACTAAAAGCCAATATGTAGCATCTTTTGGATTGCTCCGAAGGAGCCGAAAGGATCTAGACAATGTCCCAAGAATACACGTTGTTCTTAAATACTCATTGTGAGCAAAGTAGGAGATACAGGCCCACTCTCTCAAGCGCTTTTTAAATGATAGAGCCCTTTGATTAGTATTTAATGTTTCACAGCCAAGTACATGACCAACATGTAGCTGCTGGTCAAAGATTGCCCAATGAGACCATTCTTGATCCTCTGCACTAAAGCACTCAGGATTAAATGGGCGCGACCTAAGAAGCGATGAACGATAGATTGACGCGGTATTCCAGAGCCCATTCCAGCCATTGAAGTTATTTTTTGATACTAATTGCACCGAGAGCTTGCCTTGGTTCAGAGCATCCGAGAAACAGAGGCCTGCGAACTCCGAATTCTCGTCAAGAAACTTTATCGCGTATTGAATAGCCATAATGTTCCCGATAAAAGTATGTGGACTGACAATTAAGCAATAGGGAGTGTCAAGAAAAGGAACTCCCATATTCACAGCCATAGCATAATTAAACGATGGCAATGAGTAAGAAAGCCAAGTCTTCACAATATAGGACTTAGCATGAGCTGTCTTTTGGGTACCATTGTCTACAAGGATAATCTGCGGCTTTATTCCAGATGCAGCAAGGCTCTCAAACGCCCTTGGCAGTAGCTCATCGCAATCACGTATTCGCATTATGACATCCAATGCGAGAAGTCGCGCAGTCATGAGGCGAGGGATGAGTACAGCCTAACGTACTGCTCACGAAGAGCAGCAGTTGAATAACGATTGACAATTCTGCTTCTTGCATTGTCCCCTAAGTACGCTAATAGCGATCTGTTATTACTAAGATGAGTAAGGTATGAGCAGATCTGACTAGGCCGATTAGGATTAACCAACAAGCCCGAAACGTTGGCTTCAATCATTTCGGACATACCTCCAGCTTGCGAAGCGATCACTGGCCTTGCTGCAGACATAGCTTCCATGCAAGCATAGGGGAAGTTCTCCCAAATACTCGGAAGAATACATACTGATGCATCTGCTAGACATTTTACTAGTTCACTATGCCCGACTTTCCCGGTGAATTCGATTCGCGCCGGGATACCTGATAATAGGAATAGAAGTTGTTTTGTATTAGAGTTTCCATCGTGATCAACGAGATCAGCTCCTATAAAACGGAAGGAATAACCAGGGTTGCACAGAGCAAACATTTTAATTGCCTGACTTAGCGTGAAAACGCCCTTTCTTTTTTCAATACGGCCAAGGAACGTGATCCAGCCATCATCAAGTGCTTGAGGAGGCCGAAGTGACAACAGGCGATTATCAAGTATGAGTGGGTTGGGAAGGATCTTGGCTTTTTGGGCGATGGGCTTCCAACCAATCTTACTTAGCTTTCCCAATAAGGACTTTGAAGGGGATAGCAGTAAATCGGCTTGAAGAGCGGAGCGGTATTCAGCGTCACTTAAAGGTCTATAAGAACGCAACTTGCGAATAGCCGCTCGGATGTTGCCTCTAAGCAGAAGCCGGAGAACAGACTGGAATAAGACTGGTCGGGAATAATAACCATTTAGAATGAGAGCAAGTCTCAATGGTGTATGCAGTCTAACTACCAGCCGACCTCTGAGAGAGCTAGGTGCTATATATCCATGTAGGAATTGATATTCGGGTGCCTCTATGACATCAATATGAGATTGCTGTTCATACTCATCTATTGCTGCGGGCAGGAGGCGTCGGAATTGATCATCTGATGAGCAATGAATCAAATAAAGCTCCGGGATGCCCTCTCGAAGTCCCGTTTCCTCCTTCGGGGCAGGACAAAATACAACGACCTTATGCCCTGCCTCAAGAAAGAGACTTGCAGCACTCTCCACATAAGTTCCAATTCCACCTGCTTCAGTTCGCGGGGGATATTCGTAGGTAAGGAAGGCAATTCTCACTGGTGAGCCAGGCGGTTTTGAACCAGAGTCAAAAGATTCTGTGTGATTAGTCTCTAATCTGGTTGCTTATATCAATAACTACGTTCAATTAAAGATGCTTGCCATTGCTTTCTATGGTCCTTTGCCGGCTTCGACGAGATAGTACGTTTGCGCCCACTGGGGCAGGAACAGATCGGGCTGCACCTGGTTGAGGAACTGAAGGGTCTGGCGGGAGTCGCGCTCCAAGGAGCCGGTGCGGCGCCCAGAATGGGTTTCGATGCCGAGGCGCTGCAGGCTGGGCAGGATCGAGGCCTGCTGGGGATCGTCGCCGAAGTGGTGGAGATGCATCACCACGTCGTGGCCTGCCTGCACAAGCCGCTCACAGAAGCCGATCAGCCAGGTGGTGACGCCGCTGATGTCTGCGCTGCCGCTGTAGTGGGCGAGGGCGATCTTCATTTAATAGACTTACTCATTCACGAGCGAAAGAAGAATCAGGCTTGATCGAAAGCATCTGCTTGTTAAGGAAATCCACCAACTTGCTTCCAATTGCACCCCAGTCGAAGTTTTCCTGAGCAAAGTTTCTAGCTGTGACGCCTGCGACCTCTCTTCTGGCGGGATCATCAAGCCAGTTACAGATTGCTTCGGCATGCGAGAGGGCATCGCTAAGCTGACACAGCTGACCTGCACCACTTGGCAGATTCTCTGACATTCCACCAACGTGTGTGGAGATTATTGGCAATCCGCAGGCAAGTGCTTCGACTACGGCATTGTTGGCAACGGCATCCAAAAGCGGCAGGAAGAGAAGATCTGCTGCTTGGTATAGCCCACGTAATTGTTCGTCAGACAACTCCGCGTGCCATGTCACACGCTGATCCATCGCCAAGCGCCGGAGAGGTTCGGAGTTGCGCGCGAAGCGGGGTACCACGCAGTCGAGTTGGACATCAGGCCGGCGGCTCCAGACAAGAGCCATAGCGTTCGACAACGTCTCAAAATCACGCAACCACTGCCCAACAAAGAGAAGCCGATTGTCCTTGCGCATTGAAATATCCTCTGGTGGCTGGAAAAAGTCGTGGCGTACACCGTGACGGAGAAGGTGAACGGGGCTTTCGCAAACAGAACGGAAAAAGGCTGCTTGCTCATGCCCCAGGCAGACAATTCCACCAAGCGACTTCAGATCATCAAAGCTCCTCCAATTCAAGCGAAACCAGCCAGGAGGTTGATGGAAACAGACAAAGATGCGGCACTTAACGTCACTCGGAGCGCATGCAAAATCAGAACAGAACTCATCCTCTGCGGCAGGCAGCAGGCAGAGTGAATCATGATAGCGCTCAAGCAAGGCAAGTGCCTGATTTGCCGCATAACGATGGCGGTCTGTAGCCCAAGGACTTCCTGCGTTGGCAGGAAGTGTGGAGCTTTCCAGCTGCGGGATCAACCCAGAAGCAGCGCTAAGCTTGCGCGCGATGCGCAAATGCAATGGTTTAGGACTTGCTGTTAGTGGTACGAGAATCTCATCAAAATGCCCTGATGGCAGGGCGGATTGAATCACCTCACCGAGGGGAAAACCACTTTTGGAGCCCATGTGACTCCAGCGAGATGTAATAACCAGAACTTTCACAAGAGTTACCGATTATAGCGAAAACAGTGTGAACAACTTCGCTTGCAGCGGACTATGCGAAACGAAGGAGCCTGCTTACTCGTTTGATGATTCGTAAAGGCGGCTGCATTAAAGTTCGCAATCCATTAGCCTGACAATACAGGGCAGAAGGATCGTGCAAATTGCCCCCACTTTCCTTAACTTTTATGCTCAGCATCATTTCGTCGAGAATCATCAGCGATTTCTTTCGCAAGAAGCTAATTTCATCCGTCGTTCTGGGGCGGGGAATTGCATTATACCAACCATTTGCAGCATCAGCAAGCCACAGGTCAATATATTCTCTTAGAGCTTTGCTTGCCTTGTTATTTAGAATAATGTCTTCATCGGAATCGGAAATATACGCTAAACAGACTGAGGAGTAGTCCACCACTCCCCTGAGCCTGCATAGTACTGATCCACTGAGAGCAAAGCATCCTGTACAGATCCAATTGGCAACATTATATTTTCCAAGGTCTCCTGAGAGCCCCAAAGTTGGGTGATGATGAATGAGGCCTACCGCATCATGAAGTCTTGACGAAGTGATAGCCAAGGTAAGTTTTGGCAAGAGAAGGAACTTACGTGTATCTGAATCAGGTCTGGCAAAAGTATCGTTTGCAAAAATGACATATCTGTAATTTTGAAGTGACTTGGAAAGGAAATCAAGCCCTTCTTGCCAGCCACTGAACTCGTGGTTCAGATTTGAGCCAGGAATCAAGGTCCAAGAAGTTGCATAGTGAGAAAGGTTGAATTGGTATTTTTGATCACCATTCCAGACCAAGACCCTTTCCTGAATTCCTAGCGAATCTGCTAGTAGCCCAAAGGCGCCTATCGAATAGATGGTCCTGTTTAGGTCATAGCCAACGACTATGATTGCGAAATCCTTCATGCTTGTCAAAAGTCTAACAGAGAGGCATCTAATTACCTAGGATAAAGGCTTTTTCCTGATTGGTATTTGCGCTAAAGCGGCTAACGAAGAAGCCAGGCTTGGAATACACAAGCGATCCGCTTGTCCTTGGTTTTATTACCCATATAGACAATCGCTCGCTTTGAATTTAACTTCTAGGAAATGGCTTAACATGCCATCAGCCAAGCAAGAATCTTGGGGCATATATGTAATTTGAGTATTCATGATTATGACAATCTCACTTAAGCACGCATTTTAATGGAAGATGATACGGTAAGTGTTTTTTCTAGATATTTATGCTTGCATTGGAGGTCAGGCTCAAGATGATTCCCCTCCGCCCACTCATTCCAGGCATTGATGAACACAATCGGCTCTGGCAGCTGGTCAAGGGTTTGCTGATCAGCAAGCAGTGCGCGCAACCAGTGGCCGTAGGCGGATGGAGTGGACCCGTGGAGGATGGTGGCGCCGCCGTGGCGGCGGCGAGCGGTGTTGTCCCAGGCGGGGGTGACGCAGGGGAAGCGGGGGTAGGGCACTGGCGGGCGGGCCAGCATGGCTGCGGCGACGTCGGGGTAGGAGAATACCCGGTTGGTGCGGAATGAATGGGGGCGGGCCAGGCCGAGCTTGTTGAGGAGCTTCCAGCGGAGGGGTGGTTGCAGTGGCGGGGGGAGGGATTCCCAGTCGGGTTGAAAGTCGAGTGCGGCATCGTAGCCGTCGAGCTCGGGGTGGCGGTTGCGATCGGTGGGGAAGCTTTCCACCTTCACTAGATAGAGGTCATCGAGGCCGTGCTGGTGGGCGAGCTGACGCCAGAGGG
>B570J29032_109958847_pt1 | contig 15361 bp, 16 predicted proteins | sample LakMenEpi16Nov12_FD_29032 | JGI IMG/M metagenome (IMG submission 29032) | reverse complement strand
CTTTCTCGACAATACTAACATTACAACTTCCGTCTTCATTCGATGGTGTTGGGACACAAATATAACATATTTCCGTGTCCAAAACATCTTCAATCTTTGTATTATCTTTTATGTCATGACCCGTAACTTTATGACCTAATTTCTCAAAACCATATTTACATGCTGAGCCAATAACACCTAATCCAATTATACCTATTTTCATCTTTATTTAATTATTTTTTCAATATCAATAATAGTGTCTTCTAACAGATTTGTATACACTTTTTCTGTGTCATACCAAAAACATTTTTGTGCGTGAGGAGAGTGGGTACTAGAGTTTTCGACTATATAATCATCCGAATTTAAACCAAAGTTAGAGAAGAGTTTCTGTGTAAATTCTTTTATATTTGTTAAAACACCAGAACCTACAATTGAATCTTTTTCAATGTTATTTATTTTATCGACTATCATTTTTGGGTGAATGATGTCTCTAAAAATATTTATGTTACCAACCTCAACTTTAGATTTATTTATAAGGGATTCAAAAATCTTTGCAAATAAAAATCCTTGTTTTCTATATGGTGAATTAAAGTTAAAAGGGTGAATAAAAAAAACATTTTCCATTTTACCTTTATATTGTTCTTCCTTTACTTTCTCAAATAATTTTTGTTTTGAAAAAATGTAATGACTGTATTGATAGTCAAAAGGAAGACTTTCATTTATTGGTCCATTATAGTTATTCCATAATTCACTTGAACCAAACAAAATAATCTTATCATTATTATCTGAAAGTTTTTTAGCTATATCAAACGTATAATTGACATTAACATCTATATAATCTTCAATTGGGAGATTTAAGTAGGTTCTTTGTTCTGCGAACGTTAAAATAACTTTACTGTAACCAGTATCTAATCCTTCATAATTTCTTGAGCTCACGGAAATAGTATCTTGTGGGTCAAAATAATTTATAAGTTGGGAGGTATTTCCTACTACTAAGTTCATAACCTAATAAAAATGAAGTCCGCCAAAAAATCCATTACCCTGATGTGGGTCCAAGTTTTCTAATAGTCTACAGTGACTATTAACTTTTGCAGGTTCCTTTAATAACGTTTGTAATGCGTCACTTTTAGCTATTGAACACTTGTAATAAATTTCATTAAATTTGTTATTTAAATAACTGTCTGTCAAACTTTGTTCAATTTGTTTACGACTGCCTTTTGCTCTTTCGTGACATGTTTTGAATAGGTCAGTTCTTATAAACAAACCGGGGAATTCAAAAAACCAATCGTTTTTAAATTCTTCCATTCTTCTAAATACAAGATAGTTATCGTTACCCAAAATTTTATTATCTTCCATAAATTGTAAATCACCGATAAAATTGGTTGCGCTATCAAATTGAGTTCCACCCAAAGTCATAGATACCATACCACATTTTCTTCCATCAATCTCATGATTAAAAGTATATTCTAAATCTTCAATTTTAGGTAGATTTGCCTTTACGTCGTCTTCGTTGTAAAAAACATATTCACTATCAATATTTTCGAACGCTCTATTCATTGATAGTATTCTACTTTTGTAATTATCAATCAACACCGTCCATCCGTTTTGTTCTAAAAATTTAATTGTATTCCAATCAACCGTGTGTCCATCAAACTGGTCGATTGAAACTATTTTTTTACAAAAAGGAAAATTTTGTTGGTCCATATGAATAATCGTTTCCATTAACCATTTAAGTCTGTCAGGGTGTGCAATACCCATAATAAATGCAGTTATATTCATAAATTAAAATGTTTTGGTGTGGTGTTTATACGTAGTGAAGTAACTAATTAAATTTGGTGCTAAAACTGACTCATCCCATTTTTTATATGTTTTATTTTCATATAAACTTTTATAAAGGGTTCTGTCCTCGTAATTCATTTCTTCTTTATGTTGAATCAGTGTATTATTTGGTGAATCTTCAGTCCACTTTGTATCATAATAACCTTTGTTTATATGACCTAAATCCATCCATGTGCTGTTAATTGTTTCTCCATTATAATTTCTTTCTTCGGCAACATCACCAACAAAAATACCAACATCATTTGTCTTCAGTCTATTCCAAAAATCTGTATCTTCAAATTGACCACCTTCAAAACCTTCATCAAAAAATCCAACAACAGTCATTAAATGTTTATGAAAACCAAAAAAATGAAGACCATCAAAAGTAACTAAACCATAACCTTCATCAAGTTTTTGTTTAATCGTTTCAAAGTGTTCGATTGTGGGTCTTTGTCTCCAAGATGCTATAATAACATAATCTGTTGGACAATTTTTAATACAATGATTCCAAATTTTAACTAAAGGTCTTCTTTCAGTTGATTCAACATGTATGAATGAAACATTCTCATGTTGTATATAATCTTCGTCTTTTCCATTATCATCAACAACTATAATTTTTAAATCACAGTTATTAACTAAGTGTGTAATTGCTTGGTTTGCAAATGGTAAATTATTAGAATTTACCGGTAACATTATTGTGTAATTTTCCATATTATTGAACATTTATACTTTCTCCTCTCACGAAATGATATGTTACACAATCCTTCACTAATAACTCTTCGTATCCGTCAAGTTGTAATGTATCGTGTATCGCAACATCACCAGTTATCCCATTTCTAAAAACAGGTATTGGTCCATATTTTGACCATTCTTCTTTAGTCATCAACCATGAACAACCATCAACTCTATTGATAACTCCAAGTGTTGTTTGTAGTTGTGTTGGTTTACCCCAGTGTTTTAAACAATCATCAATCGTTAGTACTTCTTGGGGTAAATCTCGGTTTATTCTTGATATGAATTTTTCATATCCTTCATAGTCAAACGTTTCAAAAGTGAAACCTAAATCCATAGTAAAGTGTCTACTAATAGCATTAATTTCTCTAATTCTTGTGGTGTTTTCTATAGTGTTTGCTTGTAGAATAATCTTTCTATGTGGTTCATTAATTCTAAAATTTTCAGCAATTTCATATAGTCTAATAAAACTATCTTTAGAAAAAACTTGGTCGGAACCACCTCTAAAAACATAACCTTCAGATGCTTTCTCATAACCTAAGTTCCAACAAGCATAAAGATTATCAATAAATGTGTTGTATGGTTCATCGTAGATAACATGGGTTAAACCATTTTCATTACAATAATTTATCAAGCTTTCTGTTACTGCTGGTGGTATATTATTATTTCTATAGATTATAATAATGAATTCTTTTTCACAAGGTAATCTATCAAACCCTGCGTAATTTCTAACGTTCTCTACGTGACCTTTTAGTAAGTTCAAATCCTTACCGATTATTGTATAATATGTAAATTTCATAGTTGTTCGTTAATTGTGTTTATAATAAATTGAAGTTCTTCATCAGATAAACTGTGATTATTTGGAACATAAATTCCAAGACGGTCAATCAAATCACAATTTTTAAGTTCTTTAACTCCATATCTTTCAGTATAAAATGGCTGTCTACCCATACTACCACATACTAAAGGTCTACACTCAATACCATTCTCAATTAGTTTTTCGATAATCTTGTCTTTATTTGGGTGTATAATAGGTACACAAAAGTTAGATGTCAAACTACCGACCATTGAAGGTTTCCAAAAATCATTTTTAATTTCAGAATGAAACTTTTTATAGTTTTCAAATCTTTTTTCAATGATAAAATCTAATTTTTCTAACTGACCTAAACCGATATACGCCTGTAAGTCTGTTGAACGTAAATTAAAACCTGGATAATAAAAAGTGTAGAAGGCGTCAAAATCACTAATGTTATTTTTTTCTCTTAATTCTTTTTGTTTTTCAATACCTAAGTCTCTATCCCAACCGTGACTTCTAATACTTAATAATAAATCATTCATTTCGTCGTCGTTGGTAGAAACAATACCTCCTTCGATTGTTGAAATGTGGTGACCAAAATACGTGGAGAAAGAGGACATCAATCCAAACCCACCTAATTTTTTATTATCGTATTCTGTACCCAAAGACTCACAATTATCTTCAAGTAAGATTACATCATACTTTTTACATAACTCAAGAATCTCATTCATTTTTGGTGAGAACCCTAAGATAGAAACTAATAATAGTGTTGAAGGTTTTTCCTCAATAAAAATCTTTTCTAATTCGTCCAAGTCAACCGCGAGAGTTTCTAAATCAACATCACAAAGTATTGGTTCTAAATTTAATTGTAAAATAGGTGCCAAATCAGTTGCCCAACATAGTCCCGGTAAAACTACTTTATTGTTTTTCATTCGACCTGAAATAATCAAAGCATATAACATTAAAAGATTTGCAGATGAACCTGAGTTAACAAATACACTATACTTTGTTCCTAACCATTTAGCCCATTTTTGTTCAAACTCCAAAGTAACCTTACCTTTTGTTAATCTTGGGTACGTTTTTAACCATTCGATTAGTCTATCGATATCTGCGTCATTGATTGTGTCTCTTTGTAATGGAATATTATTCATGTGATTTTAATTTTTGAATGAAGTTTATAATATCTTGAGAGTATTTTGACCAAGTCATATCACTCACTTGAGCTCTTCTTTTTAATAACGGCTCCTCAATCTTTTCAAATATTTCTTTTAATTTGTTCTCATTATCTGTTTCAAATGTGTAATCGGCAAAAAACTCATATCCGTTAAATCCAACATCTGCAGATATTACTGGTGTCCCCGTACTTAATGCTTCTTGCATAGACATAGGTCCTGCGGTCCAAAGACCAGGGATAAGAAGATAATCAATCTTTTGATAAAAAGATGGGTAAATAGAATAGTCGGTATCAGGTAAAATTTCTAAATCAATATTTCTACTTTGAGCTATAGACTCAATATTGTTCCATCCATTACCTAAAAACTTAAATCTGAAGTTTTGTAAGTTAGCGGTAGATAAAAATCTTTCCATAAACTGCTGACCATAACCGGGATAACCTCCTCTTGATACAATGCCTATTGTTATTTTTTTAAGGGGAAACGTATCATGAGTTTGACCAGGAGTGATAGTTTCAAGTTTTTCTTTAGGAAACCCAACTCTTTCTAACATGTCGGTATATCTTTTATTCATACTCACAATACCATCCAAATTATTAAAAGAGTTTGTATAGTGTAGTAAGTTTTTTAACCAAACCTCACTATTCATATCTGCGTGGGTAAAATACCCTACGTCAAATTTTGTCTTTTGACCCGTGTAACAATTTTGTAAATCACAATAGTAATTAACATCTGCATTATAATCGGCACTATGACCAACAGTAATTACAACATCAGGATTTGTGTTGTAATCTTTCATTCTCTCTGCTATTTTCTGAAGTATCCAACCACTAGATACCGTTACTACGTGTATGTGCATATTTTCTTTCTAATAGTTTTATATCATTATTTATCATAACGTGAACCATCTGATTGATGTCTGTTTTAGGTTCCCAATTCAAAACTTTTTGAGCTTTAGATGAATCACCAAGTAGGAAATCCACTTCGGCGGGTCTAAACAACTTAGGGTCTTGAACCACATATTGAGACCAATCATTGATGCCTACCTCAGCAAATGCTAAATCTAAAAAGTCGCGTACTGAATAAACTTTATTTGTTGCGATAACATAATCATCAGGTGTATCTTGTTGTAACATTAACCACATAGCTTCTACATAATCAGGAGCATAACCCCAATCACGTTTAGCGTCTAAGTTTCCTAAATAAAGTTTGTCCGCAAGACCCAAGTGTATTTTTGCAACACCATCTGTAATTTTTCTAGTTACAAACTCATGTCCTCTTCTTTCTGATTCATGATTAAAAAGAATACCAGAACAATTAAACATATCATAAGACTCTCTGTAATTTTTAGTAATCCAGTGTCCGTAAAGTTTAGCTACACCATAAGGACTTCTTGGGTAGAAAGGTGTATTTTCATTTGCTGGTTCAGTACCCATTTTACCAAACATCTCAGATGAACTTGCTTGATAAAATTTAATTTTCTTACCACATTCTCTGATTGCTTCTAACATACGTAAAACACCCATTCCTGTAGTGTTACTGGTCATCTCAGGTGTATTCCAACTTTCAGCAACAAACGATTGTGCACCTATATTATAAATTTCATCTGGTTCGCTTTGTTTGATTGCTCTAAGAATTGAATTTTGGTCTGTAAGGTCACCTGAAATAATATTTATTTTTCCGTCTAAATGTTCGACGTTCGTATTATTTTTTACTGAGGTTCTTCTTTCTAAACCGAATACTTCATAATCTTTACTTAAAAGTAAGTCCGCTAAATGACTTCCATCCATACCTGTTATACCGGTAACTAATGCTCTTTTTTTTGCCATTTTTATTAGTTCGTTGTTTGATTTTTATTGTAGATTTCTCTGATTTTTTCTAAATTTTTTGGGTCTGTGCTTTGCGTTATCTCAAACCATTTAGGTAAATATGCAAATGGTAAAAGTTCAGTCTGTAGACCTTCTTCGTTAAGTAATCTTTCAAGTGCCCATCCGTTTTGTCCGTTTGCTTTATATGTATCATATTTTGTCATGATTTGATAGTCTGTTGCAAAACCTCTATGGATTACACAGTAATTTGTTTTTACTGCCGATTGCAAACCATCAGGGTATTGTTTGTGGTGAAGTCCTGATTGTTGTGGGAATGTCAGATTACCTGTATTCCTCCAAAGAGGAACCCAACCACCATTTAATGAATGGTATTGGTCATCCACTCTATAATGGATATCACTCCTCCAAAGATTATAGTGGTCAAAGAAAAATGCGTCAACTCGTTCAAAACTACCTTGTCGACATAATTCTTTTAATAATTTTCCATCGTCATCTAACAAACGACCGTCCAATAATAAGTCACCATCTAACCATAAAATCCAATCCGTATCAGGATGTTCTTTTAATAATTTTGCTAATAGTTCATTTTTACAAACAAGTTCTTCAGAAAAACGATTAACCTCAGATTCTATTACGGTTACATTATCAAATTGTTTATAATATTCTTTACTTCCATCTGTGGAATTTTGGTCAAAAATGTACATGTGGTCACATACCGACATACACTTGAACCAATTTTCAAGGTTTCCCTTTTCTAATTCATTTCTCAACTGTGTGAAACCAACTATTTTCATATTAATTTCTTATTTTATGCGATTTTAGTTTTTTAGTAATAGTATTAAATAGATGCTGATTTCTGTATGCTTTATTTATTAAAACTGCGTCTTTAACTAAATTAGTGTAATGCCACTGGTGAATGGCAATTGGTTCATTAACAATTTCAAGTTTTAGATTCATTAATCGTATTCTTAAAAGTAGTTCGTCATCGTCAAAGGCGTGACCTTCAGCGTATCTTTCATCAAATCCCCCAAGCTCATCCATATTTTTTTTAGTCATCGCAGAAACAAAATGATAATAACTTGGTCTACAAAATGAGTGATTGTACCAGGCTTCCTCACCTTCTTGCGTGAACCCAATCATTTTGAATTCACCAATCTCGGTTTTAATTTTATCGTAGATGTTTTGCTCTTGAAAATCTAAGTTACCGATTCTTTGTGTTTTTTCTTGGTTGATTGCGTATGTGGAAAACGTTAAGTAATTTGTGTCGTTAATATTCTCTCTAATATATTTTAGTATGTCCCCCAAGTGTAGACACTCAGGATTTTGTAGGATGACAACATCGCCTTTTGCTTCTTTAATTCCTACATTAAATGGTACACAAGGGTTATGGTACCATTTGTCTTTTTTTTCTAATCTAACAACTTTAAGGAAACTAAAACGTTCTTGTAAATCTTCAATTCGTTCATTCTCATCAGAACAATCATCAACAACAATAAACTCTGTATTATCAACTTCGCTTGATTTTTTAATTGTTTCTAATGTGTTGATTAGTTGTGATTTTCTATTGTGGTAGGCACTTACGATTGATAATTTCATAATAGATTTTTTAATGTTTCAATAATTTTATCTGACGTAGTACCATCACCTAACCATTCAGTATTAATTTCTTTTTCGGAGTCTAACCAATCAAATGAGTCAGACCAAGTTTGATTATTTTCGGTGTTTACGTTAATCATAAATGAACAATTATTTTCAACAGACTCAGGTCTTTCTGTAAAATCTCTTGGTACGATTACGGGTACTCCTAATAAACAAGGTTCTTCTTGTGCTGTACCAGAATCCGAAATAATAAACTTACATGAATTTATTTTTTTCAGGTAATTTTTGAAGGACATTAAATCAATTTTTTTAATGTTTCCTAAATCAATATTTTGTTTTTCTAATTCTTGAACGGTTCTATTGAATGATAACATCTCAACTTCACAGTTATACTTTTCAGCAACTAAATTTGCATATTTTATGATGTTTTCAAGTCTTTCTTTATATTTGAAATTTTCAGGTCGGTGTATATCTAAAACAATACTATTTTTCTTTTCTTCTTTTTCAAATGTTACACCATTAACAACTTCAACAATCGTGTTACCAACAACAAAAATACTTTCTGGTGAAATATTTTCTTTCAATGCCTTTTCCTTGTAGTTATCATGATAAACAAAAAGATAGTCACTACAATGGTCACAAATTGTTCTGTTAATTTCTTCTAACATTCTTTTATCATATGACCTCATACCAGCTTCAATGTGTGCAATTTTATAACCTTCTTTTTTCAAAACTGTAGAAGCTAACACAGAGTTTGAATCACCTAAGAAAATAATAACGTCAGGATTTAAATTCTCATTTCTGATTAACTCAATTAGTTTAATTTGTAATTCACTTGTTTGATGAAAGTGTTCTTTACCCATTCCACCAATACCTAAATTGTAATCAGGTTTTCTAATTTCTAATTCATCAAAAAAAACATCTGACAAAAGTTTATCAAAGTGTTGTCCTGTGTGGATTAATATGTGATTAAAGCTATCATCTAACTTTTTGAAAATACTGGACATTCGGATAAAATCTGGACGAATACCAGAAACTGTAATAATTGTTTTCATCTTTTTAATTTATTATTTTAATATATTCTTCTTTTATTTTTTTTGCAACTTCAATTGAATTGAACTTATCAACATCAACAGGAATTTCGTGTTTTTCTTTACTAAGAATTTCACCTTTGTCGTCTACTTGATAAATCCATCCGGGTTTTCCACATAACCAACCTTCGATGGTTGTTCTACCAAGTAAAATACCTGCGGTTTCTGTGCAGTTTTTCACATACTCCTCAACTTTATTGGTTGCCTGAAAATGTTTTACATGTGTATTTTCAAGTAATTCTGAAAGATAGTTCGCTTTATTTTCACCAACTAACCAAAGTTCTTTGTTTTGTGATTTTGAATAGTTCACTAAATCTTTAATTGTTTTTTCCCTTAAGTAATCTATTGTACCAACAAAAAGTACATAGGGATATGTCTTAGTGTTTTTAGTGTTAAATCTATTAGTATCGATGGGATTATATATAACCTCAGTTAAATCTTGTTGTATATCAAAATTATCGATTATATGTTTTTGTATTTCAGGTCTAATACAAATGTATTTTTTAATAGAATCATTTATAACGGGATTCTCCAAACTGATTACTTCTGAATGTATTGTAGAAATTTTTGGGATATTTGGATACAATCCACAGATATGGTTAGTAATTGGGTTGTGTTGGGTGTGAATGATATCGTAATTTACTTCAGATATCTTATACATCATGTTAGGTTGGCTTTTAACGACACCTTGTGGTGTGTTTAATCCCCAAACACCATCACCAAGTTTATAACCTGGTGGTTCTGAAAATGGTAAAACCTTCACCCCCTGTTGTTGTGCCAATTTAGATAGAGGGCCCTCAATATCAGAAAGTACGGTTACATCACAATTTAATTTCTTTAAGCTTTTTGCCAACTCATACACATACATTTCTGACCCCGTGAAGTTTTTGAAGAATAAACAAGACAATAATACTTTCAAAGGGGAATTAATATCAAGATTTCTTTTTATTTTAACGGGGAGTTTATCTTTGTGTTTTTCTGAAAACTTAATTCTGTTTTGTTCCCACTCATCATTTGTTTGACCTATTGATTTGTGAGTCACCCTTACATCATAGATAACCCCAATTTTCACATCTTCAATAAAGTTTCTAAATGAAAAATCTACATCATAAAAGTGAAACCCTTTGATTTCTTCGTTAAATGGTTGCTTAATGTTTTTCTTATTCAGTACAATAAAAAGACCATCGACTAAAACAACATCCTCAATTTGATTACCTAAACTCGCAGAATATTTTGATTCCCATTTTTTACCTTCATGTTCGTGATTAACGATGCCTTTCATTTTTGAGAAGTCTTCCCACCACTTTGCGGATTCAGGTAACTGAGTAGAACCTGCAAGACCTAATACACCATATTCAGGACTTCTTTTGAAGTGTTTTAATATTTTACTACCCCAATTCTTACTATCAAAATAGATGTCGTCATGACACAGCACAACAATATCATTTGTTGCCCTTTCTAAAATCATATTGTAGGCTTCAGGTAATGAATACTTACCCTCATTTTCTATTGGGATTATTTGTGGGTTTGATACCCCACATGATTTTTTTAATAGCTCAACAAAACTACTATCAATTTTTCTGGTTGAAAATCCTATTGTTATCATTTGATATTTTCTATAAAATTAAGTGCCGATAATATTACTTTATCCATATCATAATATTTGTATTCGGCAAGTCTACCTCCAAAATAAACATTTTTTTCCTTAATGGAAAGTTTTTTATACTTTTCATAAAGTTCATTATTATTTTTATCGTTTACAGGATAGTATGGGTCAGTAATATCAGGTTGATATTCTACTGGAAATTCGTCGGTAACCCAAGTCACGTCTGACTCTGAATTTTCAAAATGTTTATGTTCTATGGTTCTTGTTTTTCGTGTTTTTTTATCAGTATAGTTCATAATTGCAACCCCCTGATAATTTTTTGAGTCTAATCTCATATGCTCAGACTCAACCGTTTTATATTCCAAAGGTCCAAATTGATAGTTGAAATACTTGTCTATTGGTCCCGTATATATCAACTTTTTATATTTGGGTAAGTTATTCTCGAAAAAGTCGGTATCCAACCTTACATCAATACCATCTAATAAATTTTCAAATATTTTCGTGTATCCACCAATAGGTATACCTTGGTATTTGTCGTTAAAATAATTGTTATCGTAGTTTAATCTTACCGGTAATCTCTCAATTATTTCTTTAGGTAAAAGTTTTGCAGACTTTCTCCATTGTTTTTCAGTGTATCCTTTGATTAGTTTTTTGTAACATTTTTTACCAACTAAACTTATCGCACATTCTTCTAAATTTTTTGGGTTATCATTCCGATACTTTTTTAATTTTTCAATTAGTTGGTGTGGGTGTGTGATGTTGTATATTTTAGAAAAAGTCCACATATTAAAAGGGAGAGAATATATCTCACCCTTGTAATTTGCAACAGTCCTAAGCGTAAAATTATTAAATGATGTGAATTGGTTTATCCAAGACCAAACTCTTTCATTAGATGTGTGAAATATATGTGGACCGTAGTCATGTACATTTATGTTATCTCTATTAGAAGTATAACAATTCCCACCAATGTGATTTCTTTTTTCGATAACACAGACCTTAAGTCCCTTTTTGTGTAACTCATGTGCACAAATAGAACCAAAAAATCCTGAACCAACTATCAAATAATCGTACATATTATAATCCTGTAGAACCGAAACCATTACTGTTTCTGTCCTTATCTTCTATTTTTTCAACTTGGATTAAATTAATAAACTTTCCACAAATAACGGGACATAAAACTGCTTGTGCAATTTTTTGACCTTTCTGTATTTTAACTCTTTCGTTTGTTGTATTAAATAAAATTACTTTTATTTCGCCTTGATACCCACTATCAATAGTACCTGGCGAATTCAATACAAACAATCCTTGATTAAGTGCTAAACCACTTTTAGACCTGATTTGTACTTCATAGGATTCACTAATATCTAATCTAATACCTGTAGGAATTAAAGCTCTTGAATTTGGTTGAATCCACACTTCTTCAGATGCTCTTAAATCGAATCCTGAGTCAGATGAATATTCATAATGAGGGTTCTTATTTTCAGAAGAGTTTATATATTTCAAATCAATTTTGATTGCTTCCTCAGCATACTCTTCATTCATTTGATTAAAATGATTACTCAAATCGTCTATGTCAATACCTAAAGATTCCATAAATTTTTGAGGATTAGATAAGTCCGCATTACCTAACATGGACTTCATCTCTTTAATCATTTTAATTTGTTCTTTAGCTTCTTTTAATTTATCAAACATTATTTTAAGGATTTTAATTGTAAAATTGCATTTATTAAAACATCTACATCTTTTTCACAGTATTCTGCAATTTCTTGTAGTCTGTTATGGTTCCAATAAGCTTCGTGAACCATTCCTCCGTTAATTGGTCCATCCTTAGGTGTTGGGATATCTAAACACGTACACATTAAATCTAATGAACCAATTGCCGTATAAGCGCCATATTGCCAAATTTCTTTCGTGTCTATTGCCTTTACTTCCCAAGGTTTTGTATCATATGAAGGAAGAATCTTTGAAGGCATAATTCCATTGATAATCATGCGTTTTGCCAGCATAGGGATATCAAAGTTTTTAAGGTTATGTCCACAAAGATAAAAATCTAATTTGTGACATCTATTCAAAAGGTCTCTTACCTCTAACAATAACTTGTGTTCGTCATCGTTAGAAAAAGTTTGTTTTTTTATCTCTCCATTATCTAAAACAAATGCCATAGATACACAAACTATCTTTGCAAACTCAGGTACTAACGCTGTTCGTTTAGCGTAGACATCATCCATTTTTTGCATTTCTTCCTCAAGACCATTTGTTTCAATATTGTCTTCTGGAAATCTTTTTAAGAACCAATCAAAGTACTTAACAAATTGTTCAGCAATTTTGGGGTGACTTTGTTGACAAGAACGCCAGTCTTTACATAGACCAACAGTTTCTATGTCTAAAAATAAAATTTTGTTAATAGGTACGTTTATCATTTTATTAAGGATTTATATAATTCTGCTCTATCTTTTGTTACGTTATTCAAATCGTATTTATCTTTTACTGTTTCATAAAGTCTTTGACCTAAATCATATGCTAAATTAGGGTTGTCAATTAATTTTTTCATGTATTTTGACCAATCGCTATGATTTCTTGCTTCATCAACTAACAATGCGTTTCCGTCAGTAAATTCTCCTTTGTTGAGTGCGTGTTTCAAATCAATAGTGTAAGGACCAATATTAGAAGCGATTATAGCCTTTTTATAGAATCCAGCTTCAATAACTTTAAGTTGTGATTTAACTCTATTAAATACGTGGTTTTTAATAGGGGCTAAAGAAACGTCAAACCATTTGTAGTTGTTTGCGTAACTTGTTACGGGTTTTGTCCATATTCTATTGTAGAACGGAAGTTCGTCACTTTTGTATTCCTCTTCAGCAAACTTCATTAAAAAATCTTTATGTTTACTATCAACTAACTTGTAATTGTCTGTAAAAATTTCTTCGTATCTTGCCCATACCGTTTCTTGTGGTAAGATATCTCTTTGTTTTTGTTCACCTGTTTGTTGGTTAATTTCTGTAACAGTACCTCTAATGTCAAAACCACATAAGTACATACTAAACTTATCTTTTAATGGTGATAATTTATTCATAGTACCATCCAATAATTTCAAATCATGAAGGTGAGAAGAACCACCTAACCAACCGAATCTTAACTTATCTGACGGTTCAGTTTTTGCTTTAAATTGTGGTTCATTTGGATTAATTGCGTTCGGTAAAACAAAAACATTTTTGTTAAACTTGGAAATCTCGTTCGCAAAAAACGATGTTGTTGTTGTTACATAAGATGCAACTTTAAGATTTTCTATAATTTTTTTATGAAGATTAGTTTGTAAAACCATCTGATGTACGGGATGTTCTTTAGTTGGTAACCAATAGTCGTCTAAATCCATAATTGTTATGATACCAATAGAATTTAATCTTTGAATTAAGTCTACTGAGTTATCATAGTTGTGTGCGATTGTTCTGTGGAAATGTACGATGTCGTAATTTTTCCAAAAATTGTAATCATTAACTTTTGGTTCGTAGTCAATATCTACGTGAAATTCATCTGGATATAAATTTTGTAAACTTACGTGAGGGTCAATAGACCTAAATTTGCCCACACCTGTTTTATCTGAAGGTAGTACTAATACTTTAATTTTATTCATGAGTGTTTTTTCAGTAAAAGTAGGTGAATTAAAATAAAAAATCCACCCCTTTTGAGAGTGGATTGAAAATCATTTTATTTATTTTATTTTAATTTTTTAATCTTAGTTACGTTACCTACAAATAAATGATTACCTACTTTGAATTGGATAATGTCGTTTGATTTTGTTGTGGATTCTACTAACATTCCTGCTTCCATCAGTTCTTCTCTAACAACATCCCTTACGGTATCTCTAACAACATCTCGTATCATAGATTTCATTTCGTTCAAATTAAAATTAGATGGTGATGGTTGTTTTGTTGTTAAACCTTTAGCTGATGATTCTTGTGACGTTGTCGAGTTTGTATTCATACCCATCAATCTTTGAGCTCCCTCAATAATTTCATTACTTATTACAGAACCACCATTCATAGAACTTGGTTGTACGATTGGTTGTTCAATCATCAATTTTTTTATTTCATCAGGTAGTTTAGAATTCATAATTCTATCCGATTCGATTGGTTTTGATGGGTCGAAATTAGAACTTTGAGTTGTGGATTCCATCATATACTCCTGAGGTATATTATATGACGCATTAGGTGTATCATAATTTTCAACCATCGGTATTGATGGTGTGGCAGTTCCTCTATTTATTCCATTATGGGCATCCATAATTTTTTTTGAAATTGCTAATTTTTGCATTAAATCTGACATATTAAGCTAAGTTTTCTGTGTTATCAAAATTTGCGTTTAAAATAACGCTTGACATAAGTTTATCGCCATCCGGATTATAACCAGGTCTCATTTCATAAAAACTATCACCTTGTGGTTGGTAAGTCAATATTTTAACTAATTTAAAAAATCTCCATCCTGGTACTGGATTATCTCTTGTAACTTTGGAGTGGGATACTCCTCGTATCTCCCAAGCCCTGAGAACTAATTCTCCGTTTTTAGAATATCCAACACATACAGGTTCAATTTCACGGAGACCTTTCCCGTATTCGTCACCATCATAATTGATTGTCATTACGTTTTTATTTCTAATACTATCTTGAACCGCATCTAAATTTGCAGCCTCTAAAATAAGTTGAGAAAGATTGTTTAGTAGTTTCACGATACGGTGTAGTAAG
>B570J29032_109958848_pt1 | contig 15368 bp, 20 predicted proteins | sample LakMenEpi16Nov12_FD_29032 | JGI IMG/M metagenome (IMG submission 29032) | reverse complement strand
ATCCTAGTTCTGTAGAGTCTACTTGAGAGTCTTTTGTTATATGATTCTTTAGTTCTTCAAGATCCATTTGGCTAATGTACTTTGGGTTCTCAAAAAGTCAACTAAATATCTTGACAATAGAATAATTAAAAGTATATTGATTGTGAGGTTATATGATTATAGATCTTCGTGAAATTCCTGTTGTGTGGATTAATCTTGATAAAGATACAGGTAATGCCGAAAAAATGATAAATCAGTTTAACGAATATGGTTTTAAAAACCACATTCGTTTTTCTGGTTTGACCCCAGATAAAATAGAACCATCCCCCCCAAGTAATTGGTATGGGTTTGGCTGCGGTATGTCTCATGTAAAAATTTTAGAAACATATAATGATATACCTCTTTTAATTTTAGAGGATGATGCTAAAATAACTAAAGATTTTAATCCAATATTAGAAGTTCCAAATGATATAGATTCTGTTTACGTTGGAACATCATCTGGGAATCCATATTATATGACAAAAAATTATAATGATACTTTTTTCCGTATAGGTAATGTATTAAGTACACACGCAGTTTTGTATCTTTCTGAAAAATTTAAAAAGGCGGTTGCCGAAGTTACAAAATTATTTGTTTACCAATATCAAAAACCTGTTGATATTGGTGTGGCGAGTATATTACAACATTTTAAAGTTTTGGCTCCAAAGAAACCATATTTTGTTCAAGCCGATGAACGTAATAGCAATAATAAATGGGAATTTATTACTGCTAGGCCATTAGAAAATAAAAATAGCATGTTCCCAGATGAGTTTATAAAAATATGATTACAGTTCGTTGTCCTGTTCGAATTTCTTTAGTTGGTGGATCTAGTGATTTGGATGCTTATATCGATAAGCACAAAAAAGGATCTGTCATATCTTTTACCCCAACAATATACACTTACGTTTCTTTGTATAAAGATTTATTAGGTCGTAACAGTTTAGATCAAAAATACATAGTAAATTATTCATCAAGAGAAGAAGTAAATTCTATTCAAGAAATAAAAAACGATTTAGTAAAATTATTTTTTGAAAAAGAGCGTGTACATCCGTGCTCAGTTCATATGACAAGTGATGTTTTTTCTCATGGCTCTGGATTGGCTGTTTCTTCTTCATATTCTTGTTCTCTTATAAAAGCTATATCACTTTTACGTGAACAAAATATTTCTGATATTGAGTGCGCAGCCAAGGCTCATTTTTTAGAAAAACTTATAAATCCATTATTGGGACAACAAGATATATTTGGTTGTGCTATCGGCGGATTCAAAAAAATAGAATTTACGTCAAGTGGTTTACCAAAGTATACATTTTTACCAACATCATTTTTTGATTATTACACGCCATATTTATTTTTTACTGGTATTACTAGAAATTCTACTTCTGTATTAAAAAGCGTAAGTGTTCCAGAAATAGATACATTCAATCCATTGGTAGACGAATCTGAAGACATGTTATTAAATGGAAAATTTGATAAATTTTTAAAACTTATCAAAGATGGCTGGGAAGAAAAGAAAAGAACATCAAAGAATGTTTTAGAAGATGAAAGCCTAAAAGAAATAGATAACTACCTATCATCTTTAAATGGATGTATTGCGCATAAATTGTGTGGAGCCGGAAATGGTGGTTTTTTCTTATGTTTCTTTGATAAGAATTATTCGGGAATAAATCAAAAATTTGTAAAAGTTAATTTAAGTCATAGAGGAGTAGAACAAGTTTTATGAATAAATTTATATCACAAATCAACAGTGCATTGCAAAATTTAAATACTACTCATTTGGATTATTTAAAAAAGGTTGTGATCGGGAATAGTTCAGAAATTATAATTTTAGGTAATGGTGGAAGCAATGCAATATCTGCTCACATGGCAGAAGATTATACGAAAGCATTAAAGAAAAAATCAATTGCATTTACAGATGGTGCTAGGCTTACCTGTTATGCAAATGACTATGGATACGAGAATGCGTTTTCTCAATATCTTTCAGAATTTTCTACAACAAATAGTTTGGTAATTTTAATCAGTTCATCTGGTAATTCTAAAAATATTTTAAATTGTGCCAAATATTGTTTTGAAAATAATATAGAGTATATTATTCTTACTGGTTTTGATGCAAATAATTCTTTAAGAAATACATATTCTGAACATGCTTTATTAGATTTTTGGGTCGATTCTACTGATTATGGTGTGGTAGAATGTGTTCATGAAATTATTTTACATTCAGTTATATGATAAATAAAAAAATATATTGCTTTGATTTAGATGAAACTCTTTGCACAAAGGCAATTGATGGCAATTATGCCACTGCTAAACCTTTAACGCGTGCAATTAACAAAGTTAATGAATTATATTCTGCCGGAAATAAGATTTTAATTTTTACTGGTAGAGGATCAAGTTCTGGGATAGATTGGACCGAACTTACAAAAAAACAGTTAAAAGAATGGAATTTAAAATATCATGAACTTATCATGAATAAAAAACCAACATACGATATAGTTGTTGATGATAAAGCAATAAATGCTGTAGACTGGAGAAAAAATAATTGTGGAATTTATGGAGTGGTGGCAGGAGCATTTGATTTAATACATCCAGGATATTGTCGTTTGTTTAAGTTTTGCAAAGAGCACTGTGATCATTTAACAGTATTACTGCATGATAATCCATCATCTGAAAGAAATAAAATGAAGCCTATTCACTCTTTACAGGAAAGAATAGAAATTCTTTATTCAATAAAATATATTGATTCTGTTATTTCTTACGAAAGTGAATCAGATCTTGCAGTATTTTTAGAAGTTGGAAATTACGATGTAAGATTTTTGGGAGATGATTATAAAAATAAACATTATACCGCCGATTATCTTCCAATAAAGATTATATATACTGATAGAGATCATGGTTATTCGACCACGGATTTGAAGAAAAAAATTAGTGAATCATATTTGGAGTTTATAAAATGAAAATATTGGTGACAGGTGGGTGTGGATTTATTGGAAGTCATTTAGTAGATGCTTTGGTGAATTTGCAACATGAAGTTATTGTTGTCGATGATTGCTCTGCCAATAATGAAAATTTTTATTACAATGATAAAGCTACTTATCATAAATTTAGCATTTGTGATGGAAAGCTCTTGAAAGAAATATCCCGAGGTTGTAATTTTTGTTTTCACCTTGCAGCAGAATCTCGTCTCCAAAATGCTATAGAAAATCCAACAAGAGCAGTTGACGTAAACGTGGGAGGAACATTAAATGTTCTTGAAGCGTGCAAAGAAAATAAAATTGAAGGTTTAGTTTTTTCTTCTACCTCTTCTATATACGGTCTCACAGAAGAATTGCCAACCACAGAAGAGATAAGAGATGATTGTTTAAACCCATATGCTTCAACAAAATATTGTGGAGAATTATTATTAAAAAACTATAATTTATTGTATGGGATTAAATCTTGTATTTTAAGATATTTTAATGTTTTTGGTGAGAGAGCACCAACCACAGGCCAATATGCATTAGTAACTGGAATTTTTTTCCGACAAAAATCAAATAATGAACCTCTTACTATAGTTGGAGATGGTTTACAAACTAGAGATTTTATTTATGTAAAAGACGTAGTTTCTGCTAATATTGCTTGTATGCATTTATGGTCAAGTAAAAATTCTTTAAATAACGCTGGTGTATTTAACATTGGTTATGGTGCTTCGGTAAAAATAAAAGACCTAGCACTAGCAATAGATTCTAATATTGTCCACATACCAGAAAGAAAAGGAGAAGCAAAAAATACTTTGTCTTCTTATAAAAAATTTTGTAAAATAACTGGGTGGTCACCTTCTGTACATATTTTAGATTGGGTTAAAACACAGTGATTACATATCGTTATCTAGGTCTCAGAGGTAGGCTCGGCAATCAAATGTTTCAATATGCTACGCTTTATGCTATAGCAAAAGAAAATAATTATGAATTTGGTATACCTTTTAAATACAAAGAAAATAATGACGATTACCAAAAGCTGGGATTATTGGATTGTTTTGAAAATATAAGTGCAAAGGATTGTAGTAATTTTACTCCAAGCTGCCAGATACAAGAATTAGATAATATGTTTGATTCTTCTTTTTTTGAAATAAAAGATAATTCAGATTTGTTTGGTTATTTCCAAACTGAAAAGTATTTTAAAAAATATAAAAATGAATTGATTAAAGAATTTACTTTTAAAAAAGAAATTAAAGAAAAAATATCAAATAAAAAACAAAAAATAAATAATCCATTAATCTCAATTCACATGAGATTTGGAGATTATGAAAAATTTCCAGACGTTTATCCCAGGTGTGGTCCAGAATATTATCTAAATGGTTTATCTTTATTGCCGGATAATTGCAATATTATTTTGTTTAGTGATGATTTAAACAAAGCGTCTTCCTTATTACAAAAAATTAATAAAAAATTTTATACTTTTGATGGATTGAATAATTACGAAGATTTATGCTTCATGTCGTTATGTGATTATCATATTATTGCAAATAGTTCTTTTAGCTGGTGGGGTGCTTGGTTAGCAAATAGTAAAAAAGTAATAGCTCCCGCCAAATGGTATGGAACTAATCCAAATGCTCCTAAAAATTGGAATGATATTTATTGTGAGAATTGGGAGGTAATATGAGTTTATCTGTTTATTGTGACACAGATGATTGGTCTACTACAGTAAACCAAATAACAAATGAATATCCAGAATTTAAAAATATGGATATGCATATTGACCTAAATTGCATCTCTAATAATAGAAAAAAAATAAATTGTTTAATTTTACAAGAAAGCCCAGCAATTTTAGAATTAAGGAATATTTTACAATTTGTTAAAACAGAAGAATGCAGCTTAAAATATAATAAAGTTTATACATGTATAAAAGAGTTATTACATTTACCATATGTTGAATATATTCATCCTTCTAATATTACATGGATAAAAAATAAATCATTTTTACCAAAAAAAACAAAAATGATTAGCATGATATCATCAAATAATAGTGCAGTTGCAGGACACAGATTACGTTTATCAGTTTTAGAAACTGTTAAAAATTTTGTTGATGTTTATGGTCGCGGATTTAATCAGATTGAAAATAAAGAACAAGGATTGGTGGATTATTATTATTCGATATCAATAGAAAATGATAATACCGATAATTATTTTTCTGAAAAATTACTTGATTGTTTTTTAACTTGCACCATACCAATTTATTGGGGTAGCACGTTCCCATATACTATATTTAATCCTGATGGTATTATAAATTTATGTACTGTAGAAAAACCAAATGATTTAAAATTATTAGACAAACACTTCTATAATAAAAAAATAGATGCCATTGTTGATAATTTTTTTATTGCAGAAAAAGAAAACAGGTATCTTTCTAATACTTTAAAACAAATACTGTTAAAATTTTACAATGAACACAATAAATAAAAATATTATAGTAGTAGCTCCGGGCAATTTACCAATACCAGTTCCAGGAAATAATGGTTGGGGTGGTATAGAAAATACATTGTCTTGGATTACTGAAGAATTTCAAAAAATAAATCAAAAATTTATTTTAATAAATGATAGAATAAATTATAAAAAAATTGTAGATGATATTATTTCTAGAGAAGATTCGATAGTGCATCTACACGATGACCAATTTGCACCAATTCTAAATCAAAACAAAAATTATATACTAGTTGCCACTTCGCATTCACCATTTCATCCTTTTACAGATTTATGGAATGATACAGTACAGACACATTATTCAAATCTTTTTAATAATATTGATGCATACTTTGGTCAGGCAGAAATATCTAATAATAATGCACTATTAATAAATCCAAAGTTAAAAACTGGAATATGTAGATGTGGAATACCAAATTACATGTTTGAACCATACAGAAAAGATAAAGGAAATAAAAGATCATTAGTAATAGGAAAAATAGAACCAAGAAAAAATCAATTTTTTTTACAACATAATTTTGCAAATTCTATAGAAATGGATTTTGTTGGACATCTAGAAGATCCAAGATTTATTCCACATAATATTGGAAAAACAAATTATTTGGGTACATGGGCTAGACAGCAAGTAGTAGAGAATATGAGTAATTATTCTTCAGTGATATTATTATCTTCATTTGAAGGAGATGTTTTAGTTGTAAAAGAAGCTTTAGCATCAGGTTGTAGTTTAGTCATATCTGATAGAGCTGCACTAAATATAGATGAAAATAAACCATTTGTAAAAATTTATAAAAATGAAATAAATACTCTTGATTTTATTAATGAAATTAATAGAATAAATGAAGAAAATGAAAAATACAGAAACGATATAATTGATTATTATAAAGAACAATTTGAAATATCAGTTACAGTTCGCGAATATTTAAATCATTTAAAAAAATTATATGTGTAATTCCACTTTTATAATACCACTTAAAATAGATTCTACTGAAAGATTAAACAATATTTTAGTAAGTTTAAATTATCTTTTAAAAAATACTGATTCAAATATAGTAATAACAGAATCTGACTCCGAACGTAAATTGTTTTCTCCTCTTTTAAAACAAGAGAGAATTAAATATATTTTTAAAAAATCTTCTCCCGATGAATTCCATAGAACAAAATTGATTAATGAAATGTTATTTGATATCAAAACAGATATAACGGTGAATTATGACGCAGATGTTTTGCTTCCAAAAGAATCAATAAGTTTAGCAAATAAACTAATTTTAAATGATAATTATGATTTAATATATCCATATGGTTTTGAACAATTTGATCAAAGAAAATTAAAAAATGGGATGCAATCCTATGAAGTATTTAAAAATACTTTAAATCTAGATGACATCAATATAGAAGAAACAATTGTAGATTTTTGTCGTTTTGGTCATGTTCAATTCTTTAAAACAAAATCATATATTTCAGGGTTTATGGAGAACGAAAATTATAAACACTGGTGCCCAGAAGACGAAGAAAGAGGCATTAGATTTATAAAATTAGGATATAAAGTGGCGTGGTTTAGAGGAATTGTCTTTCATCAAGAACATCCACCATCAACATTAAAAGAACCAAAAGAAATTTCAGAAATATATAAATTACATAAAACTTTAATCAATTCAAACAAAGAAGAATTAGAAAATTATTATAAAAATCAAAATTATATAGAAAGGTATTTTTCTTATGCTAACAGTTCAAACTGATTTTCCTATTGCTGAAGATAGTCTTGACCATATAAATCCATATGGTTGTGTTAGGGACAATACAACCAATCCGGAGTATTTGAAAGAAGTTAAAAACTATTTTAATAATAAACAATTAAAAGTATTAGATATTGGCTGCGCAGGCGGGCAATTGATAATAGATCATTTTTCTTCTGGTGATATTGCAATAGGTTTAGAAGGAAGTAGTCACGCTCTTAGTGGAGCTGGAAAAAATAATTGGAATATTTACAAGAATAAAAATTTATTTTTGTGTGATGCAGCTAAACCATATAAAATACAAATCAACGATAAACAAATAAAATTTGATTATATTCAATCATGGGAAGTATTAGAACATATTTCAGAAGATAAATTAGGAATATTTTTGACAAATATAAAAAATCATCTAGAAAAAGATGGTTTATTTTGCGGAAGTATTGCAAAAACACAATGTTCATCCGGCAATCATGTTTCGTTATTTTCATTAGAAAAATGGATTGAAATATTTAAACAAAACGGACTAAGTTTTTTTGAATATAGATTTAAAACTTTTTTAAGGAATGATGTTAGTGACCCCAAAACGTGTATTACATTTACAAGTATGATATTATAAAATTATGAAATATTTACTTTTTTATCACTCGCATCGACATTTAGATGAATTATATTATTCATCGTTATTTTTTAATAGAAGTGATTTTTTAAAAAATAATTTTGAAGTATATGTTTCTTCAAATAATAAAAATTTTTCTATATCCCAATTAGAAAATGTTTGTAAGTTTGAAACAAAAACTTACATTAGCATTACTAATAAAAATGCAGGCTATTCATTAGGTCAGGTTGCTGCTGAATCTGATTTATTTGAAATGTTCAGAGATTATGAAAAAGTTTTATTTTGCCAGCCTGATTGTTATATTGTAGATGATACTAAATTAAAAGAATCATTTTTAGAAAATTTTGATGCATTAGTTTCACCGATATATCATATCGGAAGAATATGTTATACTGGAGATTTTTTTGTATTAAAACCAGATAAGAATATATTTAAAGGATGGCAAAAATTATATGACCCAAATAATGATAGAAATATAGTACACGAACATTATTTGACTGATTGTATAAATTCAACTTATACAAATATCAAAACTATTGAAAGAAAAGGCCATCAAGAAAGACATATAGATAATTATGGTCTTTGGCATGAACATGATAATTCTAAAGTAAGGAATGTGTTAAAAATATGACAACAAAAAATTTAAATCATTTAGGTGGATTTTCTACAACTGAAAATACAGGTGATTTAGCAACTTATCATCCATTTTTATGGAAATATTTAATAGATAAATTTCAAATTAAAAGTATTTTAGATGTTGGTTGTGGAATGGGCATTTCTACAAAATTTTTCTATGACAACGGATGCAGTGTACAAGGAATAGAAGGTCATCCGTATTGTATAGAAAATAGTAAAATAAAACAATTTATAAAACACCACGATTATTGTGATGGTGAAAGTAATATAAACAAAACATTTGATTTATGTTGGTCTTGTGAATTTGTAGAACACGTAGAAGAAAAATATGCTGACAATTTTATTAAAGATTTTTGTAAAGCTAAATTAATTTTTATAACACACGCAACACCGGGTCAAGGTGGATGGAATCATGTAAATTGTCAACCAGCTTCTTATTGGATAGATAAATTTAAAAATTTTAATCTAGAATATGATCCAGTATTAACAGAAGAAACAAAAAAAATTGCTGATCAAGATTGGAAAACATACTGCCCAGCATATGTAAGTCATTATGTTAGTAAAGGTTTAGCTTTTAAAAATAAAAATGTTAACATCTAAAATAGAATCTAAATCGCAGATTTTTCAAGATGGTATAGTTTTACAATTACTGGATTTTAAAAAATCAGGTACATTTGTGGATATAGGGTGTGCTGAACCTATTCGTTTTAGTAATTCTTATATTATGGAAAAGTATTTTGATTGGTATGGAATAGGAATCGATATTTTAGATGCTAAAGATTCTACAGGTTCTTGGGAAGAATTGAGACCAAAAACTAAACACGTATTAAATGATGCTCTTTCTTTGGATTATTTAAAATTATTTAAAGATTTTAATTTACCTAAAACAATAGATTACTTATCTTTAGATTTAGAGCCACCTTCTATAACATTAGAATGTTTATACAAAATACCATTTGATTTATACACATTTAATGTCATAACGTTTGAAACAGATGAATATAGAAAAGGTGGAGAAGAAAGAAAAAAGTTGAGTAGAGACTATTTAAAAGAAAGAGGATATATTTTTCAACTTAATCTAAATAAACAAGATGATGTATATGTACATATTAGTTTAATTGAAGGACACAAATGAAAATTGGAATATCTATAGTAGGAATATCTCATTTAGATGAAGAAAAGGCAAACTCTAGAGATAGAGTTGGAAGATTAGGCAGAGTTAGAAAATTTGATTGTTGCCCTCCAAATATTAATACAAATCTAATAGAACCATTTAAAAAAGAACATGATGTTAGTGTTTATTTAACAACTTATCCACATGAATATATGGATAAATTATTAGAAATGTACCAGCCAACAAAATACTTTTTAAAAGATTTTGGTTCTTCGTTTATGCAGCAAACATATTCGGAATCATTATTACAATTAATAGACGAAGATCTTGATTTTATTATTAGTACCCGCTTTGATATTCTATTCTCTAAAAACATGAAAGAATTGCCATATAATTTTGAAAAAATGAATGTGCTTTTTAAAGAAAAGGGATGCAATCATTTAAATTATACATGTGATAATTTTTATGCGTTTCCCAAAAAATACATTCAAATATTTTCACAATCAATAGGTGAATTATTCCATTCCGGAGAAAGAAACGGACTGCATGGAACTATACACCAATTATCTAAACATATTAGTTATGATAATATCAATATAATAAATCCAATCGATCAACTTGGCCACGGCAATGAATATTATTATCTTCCTCATTCACCATGATTTTTTTGCAAGCAATTTTATTTGATTTAGATGGAGTATTAGTAGACGCTTGTGAATGGCATTATGAAGCATTGAATGAAAGTTTACAAGAAGTAGTTGGTTTTAAAATTTCAAGAAAAGACCATTTATCAAAATATAATGGATTGCCAACTAAAATTAAATTAAATATGCTTGGTTTAAACCAAAATGATCAAGATAAAGTGTGGAAATTAAAACAAGAAAAAACACTTGAAATTATTTCAAAATCAACAAAACAAGATAATGAAAAAATAATTTTATTAGAGTATTTAAAAAAACAAAATATAAAAATAGGATGCGTTACAAATTCTATAAAAATAACAGCAAGTAAAATGCTTGAAGTTAGTAATTTGCTTCCTTATATTGATTTGCTGGTAACAAATGAAAATGTTGAAAATAATAAACCTTTTCCGGACTGTTATAATTATGCTGTCCACAAATTATGTGTTTCTCCTGATATGGTAATGTGTGTAGAAGATTCAAATACTGGCATAAAAGCAGCTAAAAATTCGGTGTGTAAATATCTATGGATTGTAAAAGACCCAACCGAAGTTACATTAAACAATTATAATTTACGAGTAAATAGCTTATGAAAATTTTAATACCGATGGCAGGAGAAGGAAGCAGATTTCAAAAGCAAGGTTACGAATTACCAAAACCATTAATTGATGTAAATGGAAAGCCCATGATACAACGGGTTGTTGAAAATCTGATGTTTGATGGACAATACATTTTTTTAGTAAGAAAAGAACATTTAAAAAAATATCCAAGTATTGAAACTTTACTAAACAAAATTACAAACAATAAAAGCACAATAATTGCTGTAGATAAATTAACTGAAGGTGCCGCATGCACAGCATTACTGGCTAAAGAATTAATAAACAATGATGATGATTTACTTATAGCAAACTCGGATCAGCATATTGAATATAAAAAAGAAAACTTTGAATATTTAAAAAAATTTACTTCTGTAGACGGAATTATTTTTTGTTTTAATGCAACAGATTCAAAATGGTCATTTGTCAAATTAAATAATGAAAAAATAATTTGTGAAGTAGCAGAAAAAAAACCAATATCTGATATTGCAACTTGTGGAATTTATTGGTATAGAAAGGGATCGGAATTTGTTTCTTCTGCCGAAAACATGATTCGTAAAAATATTAGAGTAAATAATGAATTTTATATAGCACCAGTGTATAATGAATTCATCCAGCAAAATAAAAAGCTTATTCCTTTCTTTGTTCAAAAAATGAATGGGATAGGAACTCCAGAAGATTTAAATTTATATTTACAATCTTTATGAAAATAATAGCACATAGAGGTAATTTAAATGGTTCAAATCCTGCATTTGAAAATCAACCAAATTATTTAATCAAAGCTGTAGAAAATGGATTTGATGTAGAAGTTGATGTTTGGGTGATAGACGGTCAATATTTTTTAGGTCACGATAATCCTTCGTATAAAGTATCTTTAGAATTTCTTTATTCTTTGCCGGGATGGTTTCATGCCAAGAATATAAATGCAATGGAACAAATGAAAGCAGATAATTTGCATTATTTTTGGCACCAAACAGATAATTACACTTTAACAAGTAAAGGTATACCTTGGTGTTTTCCCGGTTATGTAAATAGATACGGAATATGTGTTTTGTCTGATAAAACTAATATAAATATAAAGAGTATTCGGTGTTTTGGTATTTGCACAGATTATCCTCTTTTTTATAAGTGTGATTTTTAATGAAAAATAAAAAAATATTATTGATTGGTGGTAATGGATATATTGGATCTAGATTATACGATTATTTACTTGAAAAAAAATATCAAGTTACAAATGTAGATTCTTGTTGGTATAAAAATTTATATCCAGAAACTATTGTAGAGGATTTTGATAATTTATCAGAAAAATTTTTATCAAATTACACGCATATTATTTTACTGGCTGGTCATTCCACAGTATCGATGTGCGAAGAAAGTTTAACAGATCCATTTGAAAACAATGTAGTAAAATATATAAAATTAATAGAAAAATTAAACCACAATCAAACGCTTTTATATAGCAGTAGTGCTGCAATATATGGACATAACGATGAATTAGTAGATGAAAATTATAAATTAAATCAGCCCGTGAATTTTTATGATTATACTAAACTATGCAATGAACAAATAGCATATTTATATCCAGAAAAAAAATTAATAGGTTTGAGATTTGGTTCTGTTGGTGGTTTTTCTAAAAATTTTAGATTTGAAAATTTATTAAATTCAATTGCTGTCAATGCCACTTTTAATAAAAAAATTAATATTTCAAATCCAAATAATATGCGTTCTGTTCTTGGATTAAATGATTTGTGTAGATCTATAGAAGTTTTAATTAATCAAGAAAACTTTAAAAATAAAATTTACAATCTCACATCAATTAATTTAAAAATTATTGAATTTGGGGAAAAAATAAAAAAATTAACAGGTTGCGAATTAATAATAGAAAATAAAATTACTACAAATTATAGTTTTAATTGTTCAAATAAACTTTTTGAAACAGATTATAATTTTAAATTTAATGATAGCGTTAACACAATATACAATGATATAATTGACAATTATGATAAAATTGTTATAAATGTCAGGAGAACAAAAAGGAAATAATATGATAGAATCTTCGTGTCGTTGCTGTGGCAACAAAAACTTAAAAAGTGTTATTGATTTGGGCAAGTCCCCTTTAGCCAATAATTTATTGAATGATAATCAAGAAACAGCAGAATTATATCCTTTAGAAGTTTTATATTGCAATAATTGTCATTATTGTCAGTTATCTTATTCTGTTCCTTCTAATAAACTTTTTGATACGTATTTATATACATCATCTACTACTAAAAGTTTTCAAAATCATTTTAGAGAAGCAGCACAAAAATATGCAGAGCGTTTTAAATTAACCTCGGATTCATGCGTTTTGGATATTGGCTGCAATGATGGAATAGCATTAATTCCATTTAAAGAAATGGGTATAAAGGTATTTGGTGTTGACCCAGCTAGTAATATTATTCCTATAGTTGAAAGCAAAGGCATTGATGTAATGCAAGCTTATTTTAATGAAGATGTAGCAGAAAAGATATTACAGAAATTAGGAAAAGTGGATTTGGTGACAGCATCGAATGTTTTTGCACATTCACCTGATATTGATAATATCGTTAAAGGTGTGTTTAAATTATTAAAAGAAGATGGTACTTTTGTTGTTGAAGTTCAATATGTTTATGATACCGTAAAGGATCTTACTTTTGATAATATTTACCACGAACATGTAAGTTATTGGAGCGTGTCATCTTTATCATATTTTTTCAATAAACATGGATATACTGTGGTAGATGTCGAACACATACCAACACACGGAGGTTCGATTAGAGTTTATGTTCAAAATAAACCAAAATATATTTCTTCTTCGGTATCAAATTTTATACAAAAAGAAATAAACGAAGGATTTACATCGTTTGACGCTTACAGAAGTTTCGGGGAAAGAATCAAAAGAGTTAAACATAATATATCACAGAATATAGTAACTTTAAAAAAAGATGGATATAAATTAGTTGGTTATGGTGCCCCGGCAAAAGCTACAACCGCATTAAATTTTTATCAAATTGATAATAAAATAATAGACTATGTGGTAGAAGATAATAAATTAAAACATAATAAAATTATACCTGGTATAAATATTCCAATTTACTCAAAAGATATTATTTCAATTAATAAACCAGATATTATAATAGTTTTAGCTTGGAATTTCTTTTTAGAAATAGAAAAAAACAATCCACAATTTAAAGAATTAAATATTAAATTAAAAAATATAAAAGAATTGGAACAGCCCCCAGAAAATTTTAATATGTATTTGCTGTAATTAATTGATAAAAAACTTGATTTATTGGTTTTGTGAGTTAATATAAGTCTGTGAAAAAGCCAAAAAAGAAAAAGAAAGCATCTGATGATGATTACGTAAGTAATCAAGCACTATATGATGCTTTAGTAGAATATCGTAAAAAATGCGATGAAGCAGAGAATGCAGGAAGAAAACAACCTAAGTTACCTGATTTCATTGGTGAATGTATATTAAAGATAGCCTCAAGATTATCGTATAGACCAAACTTTGCAAATTATCCATATCGCGAAGAGATGGTGTCAGATGCGGTATTAAACTGCATAACTTACATTGATAATTTTGATCCCAGCAAATCTACAAGTCCATTCGGATACTTGACTCAGATTTGCTGGTTTTCTTTTGTTCGTATTATAAACCGAGAAAAGAAAGAAAAATATACACAATATAAATTTGCAGAACAACAAAACGACAAAGATTTTCATAATTGGTTCAATGAAAAATTTGCTGGTATTGATATAGGAAGAAGAGATTTCTTTGGTTTGACAGATTCCGATATGGAACGCTTCGACACATTGTTTAGCCCTAAACAAAAGATAAAAACGAAGAAGAAAAGAAAATCAAAAAAAGATACGCTTGATATATGAAAGCAGTAATACTTAACGATACCCACTTCGGGTATAAAGCCGATTCTCCAATCGTTCTTGAATACTTTCTTTCTTTCTTTGAGGAGCAGTTGTTTCCATATCTCAAAGAAAACAATATAAAGACCATCTTTCATTTGGGGGATGTATTTGATCGTAGAAAGTATGTAAACTTTAAGACACTCAACCAGGTTCGCCAAAGATTTTTTGAGCCTCTTCGTGATATGGGTATAAAATGTATTGCAATCTGCGGTAACCACGATACATATTACCGCAATAACAATAAAGTAAATTCTTTAGATGAACTTATATCCCAATATACAAATTGGGAAATTTATTCAGAGCCAACAGAAATAAAATTGAGCGATTGCTGTGTGGCTTTAGTTCCATGGATAAATCCGGAAAACGAGGAATACGCAGCACAATTTATATCAGAGACTACATGTTCTTTGTTGCTTGGCCATCTAGAACTTTATGGTTTTCAAAGTATCCGTGGCGTATTTGTGGAGCAAGGATATGAACCCAAACACTTTGATAAATTTGAGTATGTTCTTACTGGGCATTATCACATCAAGTCTAGTCGTGATAACATACATTACTTGGGTACGCAGTATCA
>B570J29032_109958852_pt1 | contig 15392 bp, 9 predicted proteins | sample LakMenEpi16Nov12_FD_29032 | JGI IMG/M metagenome (IMG submission 29032) | reverse complement strand
TTGTGGGAGAGTATGTCGCCGCCTTCTTTAATCTGAACTTGATTCAGATTCTTTTAAAATCCTCATCATGTATTTGATGGGGATTTTTTGTTTTTGAAAATTATAAATGATATTGATTTTGGAAGAAATGAATTATTATTAAACCTTTGGTTTAATGAAATACAGTAATTAATTTAAGTATTCTAAACTGAGATAAATAAATGTTTTTAAGGCTTGAAAAACATGAAACTAGTTGTATAGTTCAATTAATAATTAACCATGAACAGTTTCTTTTTTCCCATAATTGGTAATTAGTTCTCCTTCAAATTCGAGCCATTCTTGCCAACGTTTGTCTACATCTACTTTTTCGGAATATTTACGGGCAAATTTTAAAAAAGTTGTATAGTGATTGGCCTCACTAATCATTAATTCTCGATAAAATTCAGCTAGCTTTTTGTCCTTAATATTCTCGGAAAGCACTTTGAAACGTTCGCAACTTCGGGCTTCAATCATAGCAGCAAAAAGTAAACGTTCAATTAATGCATCGTTTCGGGTGCCGCCTTTTTTAGTGAATTTAACGAGCTGGTTAACATAATCGTCTTTAACTTCTCTACCAAATTCAAAGCCACGTTCTTGAATGATGTTATGCACTATTTGAAAATGTTCCATTTCTTCGATGGCAATTTTGGCCATTTCGGTGACTAATTTAACATTTTCGGAATTGTTTGTGATGATGTAAAGTGCATTAGAAGCTGCTTTTTGTTCGCACCAGCAATGATCGGATAAAATTTCTTCGAGGTTTGATTCGGCAATATTGGCCCAACGTGGGTCGGTTTTGAGTTTTAATCCTAACATGATTCACTTGATTTGATACAAAAATAATGCTTTTTATTTGAATAGAATTGGCTCATTAATTACTATTTTAGTGCGATGGATGCATTTGAAAATAAACGGATTTTAATTATTGGTTTTGTTTGGCCGGAGCCAAAATCGTCTGCCGCCGGTAATAGGATGATGCAGTTGATTTCTTTTTTTAAGGAGAAAGGAGCGAAAATTATGTTTGCCAGTACTGCTTCGGAAAGTGAATTTTCGGAAGAGTTGAATGATGTTGAACGAAAGCAAATTACATTAAATTGTACTTCTTTTGATGATTTTGTGAGGGAATTGAAACCTTATTTGGTTTTGTTTGATCGATTTATGACAGAAGAACAATTTGGGTGGCGTGTAGCTCAACAATGTCCGAATGCTTTGCGAATGCTTGATTCGGAAGATTTGCATTGTTTGCGTGAAGCCCGACGATTAACTGTTTTGAAAAACAAGCCGTTTGATTTGAACAATGATTTGACCAAGCGAGAAATTGCGAGTATTTATCGATGTGATATTACGTTGATTGTTTCGGAATTTGAAATGGAATTATTACAAACGCATTTTAAAGTTCCAAAGTTTTTGTTGTTTTATTTGCCTATTTGGATCGAAAATGATACGTTGAATTTACCCGCTTTTGAAGAGCGAAGTGATTTTGTGTTTATTGGTAATTTTTTGCACGCTCCAAATCACGACACGGTTGTTTATTTGAAGGAAGTTATTTGGTCGTTAATATTTGAAAAATTACCAGAAACAAAAATGCATATTTTCGGAGCTTATCCTTCGCAAAAAATATATTCATTGCATCAACCTAAGATGAATTTTTATGTTCACGGAAGAGCGACAAGTTCTTTTGAAGTGATTTCGAAGGCAAAAGTTTTGTTGGCTCCTATTCGTTTTGGAGCCGGAATCAAAGGGAAATTATTGGAAGCGATGGAATTTGGTACGCCAAGTATAACTTCGTCAATTGGAGCAGAAGCAATGTACGGCGATTTTTTGTGGAATGGTTTTATTACCGATTCACAGGAAGATTTTGCTGAAAAAGCGATTGATTTATATCAAAACAAATCAATTTGGATGCAAGCTCAGCAAAATGGTTTAGAGATTATAAAGAATCGTTTTTCGAAAGATTTGTTTGAAAATACTTTTCTAGAATTTTTATTGGATAAGTTTGAAAATTTGGGAAACTACCGAAATGATAATTTTACCGGATTATTATTGATGTATCATTTTTTGCAGAGCACTAAGTATATGGCGAAGTGGATTGAGGAGAAGAATAGACAATAAAAAAGCGAGCTCAAATTGAACTCGCTTTAAATTATATATTCAGTTAAATCTATGCCAACATAGTCACTGGATTTTCTAAATACGTTCGTAACGTCTGAAGGAATTGAGCTCCCGTTGCACCATCAACTGTTCTGTGGTCACAAGCTAACGTTACTTTCATCGTGTTTCCTACTACTATTTGACCATTTCTAACGACAGGTTTTTCGATAATAGCACCTACTGATAAAATTGCAGAATTTGGTTGGTTGATAATGGATGTAAATTCCGTTATGCCAAACATTCCTAAGTTTGAAACTGTGAAAGTACTACCTTCCATTTCGGCAGGTTGAAGTTTTTTGTTTTTTGCTCTTCCGGCTAAATCTTTCACGGCTGAGCCAATTTGAGTTAAACTCATTTGGTCAGTGAATTTTAAAACAGGGACAACTAAACCATCTTCAACAGCTACTGCAACGCCAATGTTTACATGATAATTAATTACAGTTGCTTCTTCCTTCCATTGAGAATTTACTCTTGGATGTTTTTTCAACGCCATTGCACAAGCCTTTACTACCATATCGTTAAACGATACTTTCGTTTCTGGAATTGAATTTATAGTTGCTCTTGATTTCATTGCATCGTCCATTGCAACTTCAATTGTTAAGTAGTAATGTGGAGCCGTAAATTTAGATTCAGAAAGACGACGAGCAATAGTTTTACGCATCTGTGAATTTTTCACTTCTTCTGTAAAAGATTCGCCAGCAGGAACAAATGGTTGAACTGCAGGTTGTGTAGTTGAATTAACAGCTTCCGTTGTAGAAACTGGAATTACTGGTTTAGCTGAAACCGTAAAGTTTTCTACATCATTTTTTACAATTCTGCCATTTTCTCCTGATCCTTTCACTTGGGAAAGGTTTATTCCTTTGTCTTTAGCAATTTGTCGGGCTAATGGTGAAGCAAAAATCCTACCACCGTTTGTTGTTGTTTCAGTTTCTTGTTTTGATTCAGGCTGTGTTTCTTTAGTTGCTTCAGCTTTTTCAGTTTTAGAAACATCACTACCACCTTTGGTATAGTTTTCTGCAATTCCGGTAACATCTGTTCCAGCTGGTCCAATAATAGCCAATACACTATCAACCGGAGCCGATTGTCTTTCTTGAATGCCTATGTACAATAAGGTACCTGCATTGAAAGATTCAAATTCCATGGTTGCTTTATCCGTTTCTATTTCGGCAAGAATATCGCCTTCTTTTACAGTGTCACCTATCTTTTTTAACCAAGTAGCGACTGTTCCTTCAGTCATCGTATCACTTAAACGAGGCATTGTAACTACAATAACACCCGCAGGAATTGCTGTTGCAACTTGTGGTTTGATTTCTTCAGTTCTTGGTGATTCTGCTTTTGATTCTTCATTTTTTGGTGAACTTCCTCCGCCCAATAAACCAGAAATATCTTCTCCTTCTTTACCAATAATAGCTAAAAGTGAATCAACAGGGGCAGATTGTCCTTCTTGAATACCTATATGTAGTAAGGTGCCAGAATAAAACGATTCAAACTCCATTGTTGCTTTATCCGTTTCAATTTCAGCTAAAATATCACCTTCTTTTATTGTGTCACCAACTTTTTTAAGCCAAGTAGCTACAACTCCTTCGGTCATTGTATCACTCAAACGCGGCATTGTTATAATTTCTGCCATAGCTTTTATAGTTTATGAGATATAAATGGATAATTTTCTTGGTCATATACTACATCATACATTTGTTGTATTTCAGGATATGGTGATTCATCAGCGAATTTTTCACACTCTTCAACTAAGTGTTTAACTCGTTCATCAATTGCTTCAATTTCTGCTTCTGTTGCATAATTGTTTTCTTTGATAATATCTAAAACTTGTGTGATTGGGTCAATTTTTTTATACTCTTCAACTTCGTCTTTACTTCTGTATAATTGAGCATCTGACATAGAGTGACCTCTGTATCGGTATGTTTTCATTTCTAAGAAAGTTGGTCCATCACCTCTACGAGCTCTTTCAATAGCTTCGTGCATCGCTTCAGCTACTTTTACAGGATTCATTCCGTCAACAGGACCACACGGCATTTCATAGCCTAAACCAAGTTTCCAAACATCGGTATGGTTTGCAGTTCTTTCAACAGAAGTTCCCATAGCGTAACCATTGTTTTCACAAATAAAAACTACAGGAAGTTTCCATAACATGGCCATATTAAACGCTTCATGTAATGAGCCTTGACGAGCAGCACCATCACCGAAATAAGTTAATGTTACTCCACCGGTGTTAAAATATTTATCTGCAAAGGCCATACCAGCACCCACAGGTATTTGAGCTCCAACAATTCCATGTCCACCAAAGAAACCATTTTCTTTAGAGAAAATATGCATCGAACCACCCATTCCTTTAGAAGTTCCGGTTACTTTACCGTAAAGTTCTGCCATTACTCTTTTTGGGTCTACACCCATTGCAATTGGTTGAACGTGGTTTCTATAGGCGGTAATCATTTTATCCCTAGATAAGTCCATTGCATGGATAGCACCTGCTAAAACAGCTTCTTGACCGTTATATAAATGTAGAAATCCTCGAACTTTTTGTTGGATGTAAACGGCAGCTAATTTGTCTTCAAATTTTCTCCAAAACTGCATGTCTTCATACCATTGCAGGTAAACTTCTTTGGTGATTTTTTTCATTTTTTTATTTCTTGAATCTTTTTGTTTGAATTGTTTTTCGCAAGTATAGTATATATTATAAAATTGCGAATAGCAAAAATAAGACATCCTTTGTAGATGTAAAAATATAATCGACTTAAAATGATAAACTTTATAAAAAGTTATTTACGATAACGTTATCGTTATGAAATTTTATTTACAAATAGTTTTTATCGAAAACTAATGGCAATAAATTGGTAAGTGAATCGGATTTGTAAACTTCTCCGGATTCACCCATGAAAAATATTTCAATTGGGGTATTTTGTTTAAATTCGTATTCGGCAATTGATTGACGACACGAGCCACATGGCGGAATGGGTGAGTTAACCGGTTTTTCATCGGCAGTTGCAGTTATGGCTAATTTCAAAATTTTGGCATCCGGATAAATTGTTCCTGCCTGAAAGATAGCAACACGTTCTGCACAAAGACCGGAAGGGTAGGCAGCGTTTTCCTGATTAGAACCTAAAACAATCTTTCCATTGTCAAGTAAAATGGCGGCACCAACTCTGAATTTGGAGTAAGGAGCGTATGCTTTTTTTCTAACTTCAATTGCTAATTCCATTAAATTTCTAATTTCTTTTGGAAGTTGCTCCTTGTTGTCAAAAACTGAAAATTCAGTTGTAATTGTAATTTTTTTCATAAAGTAAGGAGGAAAAAAAATCCAAATCTCGAATTAGAAATTTGGATTAATTTTTTATTATTTTTTCATTCTAATATTCATCATATTTATCTCCAAAATTAAACGTCAGCGTAAAACGCAACGTGTTCTCTAATGGGTTTTTAACATTTGAAGCAGACATTAAATAGGATACATCAATTTTTACTACATTGTATTTAAATCCTGCACCAAAAGAGAAAAATTGTCTTGCTCCTTTTTCCGGACTCTCATGAAAATACCCAAGGCGAAATAAAAAGGCATCTTGATAGGCATATTCGGTTCCTAATGCCCACGTAAATTCTTTTAACTCTTCACTAAATCCGTCTGGAGCATCAGTAAAGGATTGAAACATGCCTGAAACCCATCCAATACTGTTATATTCATCATTAACAATGGTTTGATCTAATCCGTCTATAACACCATCTCCATTAACATCTGTAATTTCTTGAGGTGTAGGAACCATCAATTTGTTTATTTCAGCATTCAATGTGATTTTATTGTATTCATCAAAAATAAAATCGAATCCACCACCTAATTTCATATTCGCAGGTAGAAAATTCGAGGTTAAATCAGAAACATCATCATTATAATTCATTTTCGGACCCATATTTTGAAAATTGAATCCAGCCCTCCAACGACCGTTGAAATCTTCAAAAGCCACTTCTTCAGATTGAAAATAACCGGCTACATCAACAGCAAAAGTGCTTGCGGCTGAAGCATCACCCGAGGCATCCGGAATTCTTAATTGTGAACGAATATATCGTGCAGCAACAGCCATAGAAAAACTTGGGCTTAGTTGTTGAGAATAAGAAACATCAAGTGCTAGTTCATTTGGGCTTACGATTATTGGCTCATCGTCAAAATTTTCTCTAAGTTCGATATCGCCTAAACCAAAATAGCGTAGGCTTCCGGCAAAAGCACTTCTTTCATTAATTCTGTTGTAATAGTTTAATTGGCCTAATGAAATATCATTAACAAGGTCAGTTAAATAAGGGGTATAACTTACACCGACTCCAACTTTATCAATTGCAAAGGCATATTTAGCAGGATTCCATTGTTGAGAAAAAGCATCGGCAGAAGTTGCGATACCGATGTCTCCCATACTGGCAGACCTTGCATCTGCGGCGATTAATAAAAAGGGTACTGCTGTAGTAATTACTCTATCTTGAGCAAATGTGTTGTTATAAGCAAGGATGCAAATTAAAATTACGGTTATTTTTTTCATTATAAAAGCTGGATAATAATTAACAAATATAGTGTTTTCTTAAAGGATTACAAGTTTTTCAATTTTTTCGGACTTTTTATTTGTGATGCTGGATTTGACTGTTAGTTTATAAATGTAGACTCCTTTGCCTATTCGGTCACCAAAATCATCTTTTCCATCCCATGTAATTTCTCTTGAGAGAAAACCATCGGTATTTACTACTTGATTGATAGTTTTTACCACTTTTCCGGTAATTGTGAAAATTTGGACTTGAACATCTAAAGGTTCAAAAGGATGATTATGTGAAAACCAGAATTGTGTGTAATTAACAAAAGGGTTTGGGTAGTTTAAAACATTTGTAAGACTAATGGAATCCTCACCCACAACAATAAATTGAATTTCAGCTGAAATAGGATTATTGTAAACATCCCATGCTCTAAAGGTTATTGTATGAAGTCCTGCCTCCAAATTAAAAAATGGAAACCTAACTCTTCCTTTTTTATAATTATTTAATTCTGTTTCGTAGTAGTCATTTAAAATATAAGGCTTGTTTTCGTCGCCATCTAAAATAGCAACAATATCATGTCCGATTCCACTAGCTGTATTGATCCCGTTTTCATCTTCCAAAAAGGCTAAGAATATGGGGTTTTCATTAGTGATTCCGCCGGAAATAAAAGTTTCGTCATTCATATATAAACGACAAGTTGGCCCAACGTTATCCTCAGGAGCATTTGCATTTATACCTCCAATTTTAATAGAAGTATCATAACCGGATTGATTTTGCAGCGTTGGTTGTTGCGTTTTAGCATAGAAACTGATTCTTCCATTGCCAATTGGAACACTAATATCACGAGGTACAATGAATTCAAATTCAAATAAACCATTTGAAACGGAGGCATTTCCTCTAAAGATAGTTTCTCCTAGAGTTTGAAAATTCATGATAATTAATCCCGAACCATTTGTTGTTCCATCATTTCCTAAGGTGTTTCTGTTAATGTTTTTATCAAAAACCTGAATAGCAATATCGCCATTATAGTCATTTAAAAGGGCATCACCATTTAAGTTTCTAACTTCCCCTGCTAACTTAACTTTACTTAATGCATTGAATATGAATGTAGAAGATTCTATCGGAGTGTCATTTACTTTTGTTAAAACAATTTTTGGTTTAGGAATAGGTAAAATAATGGCTGGATCACCAATATAAAACACCATTAATGTGCTGCTATTGTAGTCGTTTTTTGCTCTTCTTAACGCTTCTGAAATAGAGATTTCTTCGGTAGAGTTGAATCCATATAAATAGGCGGAGAAAAAATTATTTATATCTTGACCTGTTTGAACGCCAATTTGCCGTGTTGTTGTAACTAATGAAATGGCACCACCTTTCGGGTTCCAATAGGTGTATTCTCCTGCTGTTGGTCTATAGGGGTTGTCGAATCTGGTAAATTCACAGGTTACAGTCACAAATAATGGGTATCGGTATCGATTATTTAAGTTTTGAGCATCTGTTTTTTCGAAAAGTCGTTCAGAAGCCAATTGGTCTTCTCCACCATGACCAAAATAATTAAACACCAATGAACCTTGTTCTATTGCGTTTTTCAATTCTTGTTTTACTTTAGGATAACGTTGTCCTCCAGCTGAAGCTTCTTGAACAAAAGAATCAGAATGGTACTTCATTACGTTTACGTATGGATTTTCAATGCTGATTGTATTTCCTAAGTTGTCCAATTGTTGTTGAATGACGCTTTCCCAACTTTCATCGACATCGTCAGAGACTAATGTAAATAAGTTTCGCCATCTACCATAAGATTTAATGTCGTGGTATTCAAGAACTTTATCTACCATTTCCTTGGCTTCTTGCAAATTAGAAACCAACATTCTTCCTACAGCAAGGTCTAAACCATCAGCCCCTGAAGTCATTAATCCTTCATTCGGATCTATCATAGTGTAAAAATCATCGGACATTGTTGAGCTTAACAATGAATTACTCACTAGGCTGTGAAAAATTGGGACAATGTTTGTGTTGTTTGGAATTCGATTTTTGTAATCATAGGAAGCATCACCAAAAAGATTTAAGTATTTTATTCTTTTTTCAGCGGTAGAGGCATTATAATAAACGTATTTGATTAGGTTCCTAATAGCACCTATATCTTGTTTGCCTGATGAAAATTCCTGATAAATTTTATCGAGAGTGATGACTTTTACATTTAATTGAGAATATATTCTGTGAAATTGCGCCAACCTTTCTGCTTCTGAAGCTAAATTTGTGGTGGTGATAATGATATAATCGATATCTTCAAACTGACCTTGATTGTTATTGAAAATAGTGCCTTTAATATTTTGATTGACAACTTTTGTTTGCGATTCTTTTAAAGGAACATAATAATCAGCGGGATCAATCGCAATATATTTTCTGACTTCTCCTAAGTTTGCTTTGAAAGTAAAATTAGCTAAGCCTGTGTTTTCCACTCTACTTACATCATAAATTGAAGTGATGTCCCAGACTTGAGAAATGGCAGAAGCATTAGTAAGTTGATATTCTCCAATTCCTAGTTGTGAACCGGATGCCAAATTTTGAAAACTAAATTGTTTACCAAATCCTTTTAAGTTTCTTTTTGCTTTTAAGGTTATAAAGTTTAAATATCCTTTAGCACTAGGCACGCCACTATTATTGTAAGTGAGTTCTACTGTAATATTTTCACTTGCAGTAATGTTTAAGTTGTTGTTTGCAGTAGAAAAAAGAGTGCTGCTATTTGAAGGAATTGCACTAAATGTAGCTGTTTGTTCTTGTCCTCCTGCTTTTATTTTTAAATTGGAATTGGTAAAGGAAACAGCGGCAGAGTTTACTGTAATTGATATTGGGCTTGTTGTGTCAATATTAGGAAAAGTAAAATCAAAAGTTAGTGGTGTTTGGGAAACAAATTGTTCACCATACCAATTTCTTCCAATTTTGCCAATGTTGTTAAGGTCTTTTTCATAAAATTGATAATCATCAAAAGTTGTAAAGACATTAGTAGGAGTGCCTGCAGGCTGAACTATATTAGGTATCCTTTTACCATTATCACCTTGTGTAGTAACATAATAATATGATTTTGTGTCGTAAAGATTTAAATTAGTCAAGCTTTCAGTGCTCCATTTGTCAACACCTTCTGCATAAAATAAAATATAATCCTCATTATTAAAAACGCCGTCTTCTTCTCCAATAAATTGGATTGCATTTTCTGCTAAATCAGAGGGATATTCAACACTGTTTAATAAAGGAATCATTCGGCCTCCATTGCCGTAAATTTTAATTTTTTGAGGATTAACATTCGTATTCATCCCCAACTGGTTTAAGAAATTCTTGGAAATTTTATAAACGCCTGACTTTTCAATATAAAATCGATACCAATCTCCGGAAGCTAAAACTGAATTTTGAATTGAATTAAAATCAAAAGTTGTTTCATTTTTTAAATTTACAGAAGTATAATTGGAATAACTAAATGTTAATGATTTTACTTTTTTAAAACCTTCATTTGTTTTGATTATAGGTGAAAAAGTGAATAAAATTTGTTTTAAACCTCTTGCATTTCCGTTTTTAATAGAGGGATTTATGCTATTTGGAATGTTTTTTATTGTCAAATCACCCAGTTCATTTTGTGAAATAGATTCATAAATAACAGACGAAATCTGTAGCGATTTTTCCTCGATTGGAGTTGTTATGGTTAATTTGTAATTGAAATAAATCGACCTATCAACATCGTTAAAATAAAAATTAGCAAATTGAAATTGAGGAATAGATAGATTATAGGTGTCAAAAATCAATTTTTTATCCTCTTGCCAAGAAACATCTAGCTTTACAGTGTTCTGAGCATAAAAAAATAAGGTATTAAATACTATATATAGGAGTAAAATCTTTTTCATATCTAGGAATAAACGTTAGGTCTGCAAATTTATTACAATGTATAATTTTTTCAATGTTTTTTTACACATACTAAATAAATATTTTTTGCGTTATAAGTTTGTTAAAAAACGCTAAATTTGTATTTTTGACAATATTTTTAAAAAATTGTTGTAATATAAAGGTTAATTCCTATATTGCGGCACTAAATTTTACCTACTTAAAAGTATGAAAGTAAACAAAAATGTGACTTTAAAACTGCTACTAATTTTAGTAGTTATGTTTGGTTTTACTAGTTGTAGTAAAAAGTCAAACTCTAAAAATTCTTCAACTGCAACCGGTTGGAAAATCAACGACAAGAAAGGTGGTTTTCAGTACGCTTCTAACTTCAAAAAACTAGATGCTGCCCCTGGTCTTATTGCTATTGAAGGTGGAACTTTTACTATGGGAAGAGTTCAAGATGATGTAATGCATGATTGGAATAATTCGCCAAATCAGCAACATGTTCAGTCATTCTTTATGGATGAAAGTGAAGTAACTAACCTAATGTACATGGAGTATTTAGAATGGTTAAAAAGAATTTTCGATCCAAATCAAGACAATTACAAGAACATTTATGCAGGAGCTTTGCCTGACACACTTGTTTGGAGAGATCGTCTTGGCTATAATGAAACCATGACAAATAATTACTTTAGACATCCTGCTTATAAGGATTATCCTGTAGTAGGTGTAAATTGGATTCAAGCGGTTGAATTTTGTAAATGGCGAACAAATCGCGTTAATGAGGACATTTTAGAAAAAAATAAATACCTTAAAAAAGATGCAAAATTATTAGATGCTACTGCTGAAAGTTCTTTTGATACAGAAACGTATATCAACACGCCAACTCAAACCTATGGTGGAAATGAAGAGATTGTATTGAAAAAAACAGGACGTGGAGCACCTAAAAGTAATGCAGATGGCGAATCGTCAGAAGCTAAAAATGTGTATGCTACGCGATCATCTGGACTAATTCAACCAGAATACAGACTTCCAACCGAAGCAGAATGGGAATATGCTGCTGTTGCAAATGTCGGAAGTAGAGAGTATAATCTTTATCAAGGTAAAAAGAAATATCCATGGTCCGGTAGTTATACCCGTTCAGGTAAAAGAGCAGTAAAAGGCGATCAGTTAGCTAACTTTAAACAAGGAAAAGGTGACTACGGCGGAATTGCAGGATGGTCTGATGATGGTGCTGATATTACACAAGTAGTTAAATCATATCCACCAAATGATTTTGGTTTGTATGATATGGCAGGTAATGTAAATGAATGGGTAGCTGATATTTATCGCCCTATTGTTGATGATGAAGCGAATGACTTCAACTACTACAGAGGTAACGTTTATATGAAAAACAAAATTGGTGAAGATGGTAAAGTAGAAATTGTTACCAGCGAAACCATAAAATATGACACGTTAGTGAATGGTAAAATAATTGCTAGAAATTATCCTGGTCAAATTGGTAAAGTACCTGTTGATGAAAAAGAGACCTATTTGAGACAAAATTTTGATAAGAGTGATAATAGAAATTATCGTGATGGAGATAAACAATCAACTCGTTTCTTCGACTTTGGAGCTGAAGATGATGGAGGGAAAGTTGCTGAAAGTAAGAAAATGTATGATTCACCACAACATCAAGTTAATGTTGATAGTGCCTCTACTGAAATGATAAGAAAATATGACAAATCATCGAAAAGAACAACCCTTATTGATGACAATGTTAGAGTTTATAAAGGAGGTTCATGGAGAGATAGAGCTTATTGGTTAGATCCTGCTCAAAGAAGATACTTTCCTCAAGAAATTTCTACTGATGATATTGGTTTTAGATGTGCGATGTCCAAAGTTGGAACAAAATCTAGTAAAAAATCGGCAAAAGGGAAACCTAAAGCTTCAAGATAACATTTATTGTTTATTTATTTAAAAAGCCCTTTTTAGGGCTTTTTATTTTTTAATTTTTTTAGTTTATGGATATTTCAAAAATTCATTCTTTTTTTTTGCTTTGTGCTTCAGTTTCAATTGATACCCGAAAAATATTAACTGATTCTTTTTTTGTTGCCTTAAAAGGAACAAACTTTGATGCAAATACTTTTGCCAAACAGGCTTTAGAAAATGGAGCTGCTTATGTCGTAATTGATAATAGAGATTATTATATTGATGAGCGAACCATTTTGGTAGAGGATACCTTAAATTGTCTCCAAGAATTAGCTAAATACCATAGGAATTATTTAAAAACACCAATTATTGCATTGACCGGTAGTAATGGTAAAACAACAACTAAGGAATTATTTCAAGCAGTTTTATCTCAAAAATATATTACTAAAGCTACTGTCGGTAATCTAAATAATCATATTGGAGTTCCTTTGACCTTGTTGTCATTTACTAAAGAAACAGAAATTGGAATTGTTGAAATGGGTGCTAATCATCAGCAAGAAATAGCTTTTTTATGTGATTTGGCCATGCCTGATTTTGGGTATATTACAAATTTTGGAAAGGCTCATTTAGAAGGTTTTGGAGGGGTTGAAGGAGTGATTAAGGGCAAAAGTGAAATGTATGATTTTCTTCAAAAGTTTAATAAAAAAGCTTTTGTAAATTTTGATGATGATATTCAATTTGAAAAAACAACGTCAATAGACAGAATAGTTTTTAGCTTAGTTAATCATGAAGCAGATGTTTTTATTGATAAAGTTGAAGTAAATCCATTTGTTAAAGTTGTTTATGATGGGTCAGACATTCAATCGAACTTAATAGGCTTGTATAATGCTACAAATATTATTGCAGCAATCACAGTAGGAAAATATTTTGAAGTTGCATTGAATGATATTAAAAGAGGTATTGAATCTTATATTCCTGAAAATAACAGATCACAGATTATATTTAAAAACGGAAATGAAATCATACTAGATGCCTATAATGCTAATCCAAGCAGTATAGACGTTGCTTTGGATAATTTTATTCAATTGAAAAAAGCAAATAAAGTTATAATTATAGGTGATATGTTTGAGCTAGGAGATGAAAGTAAAAAGGAGCATCAAACAATTGTAAATAAATTAATTTCGCAAGTTGATTTTACATGTTTTTTAATCGGAAAAGAATTTTATAATTCTAAAATTGAAAGTAATTACCTTAATTTTTTCCTTTCATTTGAAGATTTTTCAAATTTTTTAAAACAAAATAAATTTGAAAATGATTTTATCCTGATAAAAGGTTCCAGAGGAATGGCTCTAGAACGAACATTAGATTTTTTATAAAAAGTGGGTCATATTGGATTCGAACCAATGACTTCCACGTTGTCGACGTGACACTCTGAACCAACTGAGTTAATGACCCTTTTTGAATAAAAAAACTCCCTAATTTCTTAAGGAGTTTTGTGGGCGATGAGGGGTTCGAACCCCCGACCCCCTCGGTGTAAACGAGGTGCTCTGAACCAGCTGAGCTAATCGCCCGATTAGTGCTTGATTGCGAGTGCAAATATAGAACAGTTTTTTATTTCTACAAATAAAAATGTAAAAAAATTATAAAATTTCTGCTACAACAAAAGTACTGCCACCTATATAAATAAAGTCATTTGGACTGGCATTCTTTAAAGCATCTTTATAAGCTTCTGAAACAGAAAGATATACTTTTCCGATTAATTCAAATGTCAAAGCTTTTTCCTTTAATAAATTTTCGTTTAAACCACGTGAAATATTGGGTTTACAAAAATAATAGGTAGCATTTTTAGGAAATAAAGGTAAAATGTCATCTAAATCTTTATCATTGACTACTCCTAAAACAATATGAAGGTTCTCAAAATTCTCTTTTTTAATTTGATTTATTACAATTGTAAGGCCATGTTTATTATGTGCTGTATCACAAATCACTTTTGGTCTCGAATTTACTTGTTGCCATCTGCCTAATAGACCTGTGTTTTTAATCACTTTCATAAAACCATCTTTTATGTTTTTTTCTAAGATGGTATATTCATTTTGATTTTGCAAAACTTGAAGTGTTTGCAATACTGTTTTTCTGTTTTGGAATTGATAATCTCCTAACAATTCAGTGCGATATACCTCTTTTATTAAATCAGCGGCGTAATAAATTTCAGAAATATTTTCTTTTGCTTTTGCCACAAAAATTGGCTTAGTTTCAGTTGTATATTCTCCAATTACAACAGGAGATAAAGGTTTAATTATACCAGCTTTTTCTTTTGCGATTGCTTCTATTGTATTGCCTAAAAATTGTGTGTGATCTAAACCAATATTTGTAATTACAGAAATTAAGGGTTTAATAATATTGGTAGCGTCCAGTCTGCCACCTAATCCAACTTCAATAATGGCAATGTCTGTATTTTCCTGAACGAAATAGTCGAAAGCTAGTCCAACAGTCATTTCAAAGAAACTTAAATCATTTGATTCAAAAAAAGATTTATGTTTAGAAACAAAATCAACTACAAATTTTTCTGAAATTTCTTTTCCGTTTATTTTAATTCGTTCTCTGTAGTCTTTTAAATGAGGAGAAGTATACAGACCAACTTTATAACCAGCTTCTTGTAGGACTGAAGCTAGAAGAGAAGACGTTGAGCCTTTTCCATTCGTTCCGGCTACATGAATGGTTTTTAGTTTTTTTTCCGGATTTCCTAAATAGTTTGCAAGAAGTATAGTGTTAGATAAATCTGCTTTATAAGCAGAAGCTCCTTGTAATTGATACATTGGAAGTCGGTTAAAGAGCCAATTTACGGTTTCCTGATAATTCATTGTTTTCAAAAAATAAACCCCACAAAAGTGAGGTTTGTAGCTATTTAAAATTTGTTTTTT
>B570J29032_109958858_pt1 | contig 15482 bp, 11 predicted proteins | sample LakMenEpi16Nov12_FD_29032 | JGI IMG/M metagenome (IMG submission 29032) | reverse complement strand
TAAATCAAATTTAAATAAAACTGTAAGTGAAGATGTAAATCCAGATTATGAACCCGAGGAGCAAGATGATAATGAAGACAGCTATGATTGGTTTACTGACAAATATAAACCTGTAAGTGATTATGGTGAGTATCGTAAAGATCCTAACTATTATGAAAAAGATTATAGCGACAAAGGTACTAGCGATTATTTTCAAAGGCGTAGTTTAGATGAAAGCTATTCAAAGTTTAAAACTGAAACTAAGACTAGAGGCAAATCAGATCAATTCCACCAAGCAGTTCGTGAAGTAAGAAGGAAAGTACAAGAGATCAATAGATTATTTGAATATGTAAACCGCCTAAAAACAGAATTATCTGAAGGTGAAGGTGGTCTTAAATATAAAGTACACACAGAAAAAGCCCTTGCAAAAATCAAGGAAATGGTTTCAGAACTTAATCAAAACATAAAAAAGTTTAAGTAATGGCAAAAGCAAAAGGTTCAGGTACCGCAGCTAAAGTTACATTTGGTAAGAAAAAAAAAGGAGTTGCAAAAAAATCATTTAACAAACACGACCGTTCAGAAAAGAATTATCGTGGACAAGGAAGACACTAATATTTATTAGCATGAGAACAATTGAATTATATCGTAAGCATAAAGCCGGTGAAGTAAGTCGTGATAAGTTTATTTACGAAGTACGTCGTGATAAAAACCTTCCTTGGGTAACCAACCTTACATCTTTTGATGATGCTGTAAAGATCCTTAAGAATAAGGGTATTATTAGTGAATTACAAGATAATTCTAAATTAGATCAGAAATTAGATACTCATCGTAAAGATTATGATAAAAAAGCTGCTAAAGACTATTTAGCTAGTTTAGAAGGTATGTATAATGCATCCCCTACAGATTATATTGAAAAAATGATAGAAAAACAAAAGGCTGATATGATAAAGAATTTCGGACCAAATGTTTTTTCTAAAGAAGAAGAAGCCTTAAACGAAGTTGATAATAATGTTCCTACAGACCCAGCAGTTGATAGGGTAAATCCTTACTTCTTGAAAAAAGGAGTACAAATGTTACTAGATAAAGAAAAAGAACTTACTAACGATTCATATATTAAAGCTCTAAACAAAGCTGCATTAATGCTTCAAAAGAATCCTCATGTATTTGATGAAGAGATGTTTGCTAATGCAAAAGATGTAGCAAAAGCAGATGCTAAGCTTGGAACTGAAGAAGTTAAAAAGAATAATCTTGTCAATAAGGACCGTCAAATGAAAAAGATGAAAGGTCAAAATATTGATAAAGCAAATACTAAAGTATCTACAAAAGAGAATAAAAAAGGAAAGCCTAAGGGAGTTCAAATGATGAAAGAAGATGCACTTAAAGATCTTTACAATTCTCTTAAAAAAAAAGATTTAATTAACGAAGATAGCCACTGGAAACATCACGTAGGTTCAGAAGTTCACACCGCTGATGGCAAAGGTAAAGTAATTGAAATAGTTGGAGGTACTCTTACCGTTGAAATGGAAGATGGGTCACAGAAAGACTATCAGATCAATACTATAGATCACCATACTCAAAAAGCCCAAGAAAATCAAGCTGATACAGAAAAAATAGAAAGAGATGCAGCTTGGAAAAAATTTGATTCCCTTAAAGGAGCCGCACCAGAAACAGGAGATCAAATGGGACCTTCTATTGGGCAAGAACTAAATTATAAACCAGAAGATATTCAGACTCTTTTAAGAAAATATATAGATAAGAATAAAGATGACAAAGAGAAGATGGGTAAGCTTAAAGAGGCTGTAAAGAAGTTGAAAGAAAAAATTTCTGACAAAGAAATGACAACCGCTAGATCAACAGGACAAGTTGTTAATGTGCCTTCTAACAATAAACAAGATATACAAACATTAGAAAAAAATAAAGTAGTATATTCTACATATCCAGAATAATATGAACAAACAACTCTTAATAGAATATAGTGCTTTTCAACCAATCCAGCAGTCTTTGACTGAAGTTCGTCGTTTAGCTAATGGTAATATGGTAGTGTCTGGACTTGTTCAGGCTACTGATAAACCTAATGCAAATAAAAGAATATATCCTTATCAAACTTTATTTGTGCAAGTACAGAAGTACATTGCTGGACCAATTTCAGAGAATAGAGCTTTAGGTGAACTAGATCACCCAGAATCTTCTATTATTAACCTTAAGAATGTTAGTCATAATATAATAAGACTTTTCTGGGAAGGTAAAGATTTATATGGCGATGTTGAAATACTTCCTACTCCTTCTGGAAATATATTAAGAGAATTATTCAAAAACAATATCACTGTTGGTATTTCATCTAGAGCTATGGGTTCTGTTACTCCAATAGGTGAAGGTCTTGTTCAAGTTGAAGATGATTTAGATCTTATTTGTTGGGACTTTGTATCTACACCATCAACCTATGGTGCATACATGAAACCAATGGGTGGACTTAGAGAATCATTAGAATACGATACAGTTAAACATAAAGATAATAAAATACATCAGTTAATATCAGACATTATTTGTTCTCAATCTGGTGTTTGCTGTATTAAATAATGGATAACTCATTAGAAATATTAAGATTAAAAAAGTTAGCAGGACTTTTATCAGAAAGTGAAATACACGAATTAGGTTTAAAAGACCTTGGTGTTGGTGCTGCAATGACAGTGGCATCTTTATTTGGAAGTCCTCAACAAACTAAAGCTCAAGAACCTCAACAAATAGTTCAACAAGCTAGCGATGATATTGATATTACAAGTTCTAAAGCTGCAAAACAAATTGAAAAACAAGGTTACAAACCTGCAGCTGGTGGATTATCTGTTGATGTATCTATAGAAATGCTACAAGGCATGATAGGTAAAGGAGTAAAAATAGCACAAGGCAAAGCAACAGGTGCAACCCAATCAGCAGCGCAATTTGCAGCAACTCAAAAAGCAAAATCAAAAGTCTCAGGCCAAACAATACCGACTAATATAACTTTTTATAAAACTCTCGATAACGGAAACGTTGAAGTGCTAGTATTTTTAGGTAGTAAATAAAAAATATTTCTAAGTTTATGTATTTTACTACGTACTTAGATATTTATTGCATATGCGCCATGATCTAATATGGCACTACTATAAAAAAATCCTTATATTGCTTTACATTCTAATAAGCAATTCCCGACACAATCATTAATTATGAGTAAATTGTATCAAGACGCTATCCTTGATGCTAAAGCCCTAAGAGCATCTGCTATGGCTAACGCCAAAGCCGCTCTTGAAGAAGCTTTCGAACCTAAGATTCAAGAGATGCTTCGTTTGAAGCTATCTGAAGAAATGGGAGATGATTCTTATCAAGCTGAAGCAGAAGAGAATATCGAAGAAATGAATGACGCTATGGATCAACCACGAATGGAAGGAGACTATAGCATTAACGATTCTGAGCTAGAAGAAATTCTTGCTGAACTCGAAGAGCTTTCTAAAGTTGACGGAGCTGACCACGATAAAATGGAAGAAGCTGATGAAGACAAAATGAAAGACGAAAATTTAAATGAAGCTGAAGAAGAAGAGGAAGAAGAAGAAGCTGAAGAAGAAGAGGAAGAAAAAGTTGAAGGTGGAGAAGAAGTTGGTGACGATACTAAAATCATCGACATCACTCTTGGTGACCTTAAACAAGTTCTTCAATCTGTAATGGCTGGCTCACAAGACATGGGCATGGACATTCCTTCTGACGAAGCAGACGCTGATTCTGAAGCTGAAGCTGAAATTTCATTAGATGAAATTCTTGCTGAACTTGAAGAAGAGGGTATGAATTACCCAGAGCTTGAAGAGAAGAAAAAACATGACAAAGAGGAAGACGAAAAGAAAGATAAAGTAGAAGAAGAGCTTGAAGAAGCTAACTCTACTATCGAAGAACTTCGTCATAGCCTACAAGAGGTTAATCTTCTTAATGCTAAGTATCTTTACATGAACAAGTTGTTTAAAGCTAAGACTTTGTCTGAATCTCAAAAAGTAAAAGTAATTAATGCTCTTGACCGTGCTACATCTGTAACTGAGGTTAAGAACACTTTTGAAACTTTGAAAGAGTCTTTCGAATCTAAGAAGCAACTTAAAGAATCAATTGGTTTTGCTTCACAAGCAGCTGGTATGGCACCTAAGCAACCTATTATCGAGCAAGATAATATGATGAGTAGATGGCAAAAACTTGCTGGAATCAAATAACAAAAAAACAAAATTAACAACAAAATGGCAAATTTAGTACAATCTTTATTGACTGAATCCGCTGGTACAGCTTTCTCTGATCAACATGGTGTTGCTCAGCGTCTTGCTAAAAAGTGGAGCAAGTCAGGCCTTCTCGAGGGCATGCATGATTACGACGCCAACAACATGGCCGTAATCCTCGAAAACCAAGCTAAACAGCTTGTAGTTGAATCTTCTAACACTAACGGCGGCCTTAACTCTGGTGGTGCAACCTTTACTCCTGGCACTGGTGAGCAGTGGGCTGGTGTAGCTCTTCCATTGGTACGTAAGGTATTTGGTCAAATCGCTGCTAAAGAATTCGTTTCTGTACAGCCGATGAATCTTCCTGCAGGTTTGGTATTCTATCTTGATTTCCAATACGGAAACACTAAGAATCCTTTCACTGCTGGTGATTCTATTTATGGTACTCCAAGTGCAAACTTTGGTAACCTTGCTGAAGGCGCTCTTTATGGTGCTGGACGTTTTGGTTATTCTTTGAACCAATTTAGTTCTTCACTATCTTCATCTGTATCAGGATTTGCTTCTGCATCTGCTACTTTTGCTGATGTTGAATTTGACAGTAATTATTCTGCATCAATTGTAGCTAAAAGCTTAACAAAGCTTACAATCCCTACATCTTCTATTGATTCTACATTGAATCAATTGGGTGTTAGAGCATTTACTATTTCTTCTTCTACTGCGGCTATCGGTAATGCAGAAAACTTGCAACAGTTTACTGCTCTATCATCTAGTGCTGCTGGAGTTTTTGTTAATTTTATAGTTAACAAAGGTGGTGCAATTGCAGTTGGTGCAGCAAACTTTACTGTTTTCTATAATAAACAAACAGACTTTAACAGTCGTGGTGATTTTGAAGATAGAACTGGTAACCCATCTGTTCCAAACAGTTTGTCTGCAACTTCAATCGTTATCCCTGAGATCAACGTACAAATGAAGTCTCAAACAATCAGTGCTAAAACTCGTAAGTTGAAAGCACAATGGACTCCAGAATTTGCACAAGACTTGAATGCTTACCATTCTCTTGACGCTGAAGCTGAATTGACTGGCCTTCTTTCTGAGCACATCTCTCTTGAGATTGATTTGGAAGTATTGGATATGTTAATTCAAAATGCGCCAACTGTTGAGTATTGGTCAGCTAAGGTTGGTAATCAAATCAACACTGCAAAGACTGCTTTCACAAGCAATACTGATGGTGTTTATTACACTCAAATGAGTTGGTTCCAAACTTTGGGCATCAAACTTCAGAAAGTGTCTAACATTATCCATCAGCGTACTTTGCGTGGTGGTGCTAACTTCATGGTAGTTTCTCCAACTGTAGCTACAATTCTTGAGTCTATCCCAGGATTTGCTGCTGATACTGATGGTGCAGCTGATACAATGAAGTATGCTTTTGGTGTACAAAAAGTAGGTCAGTTGAACAGTCGTTATAAGGTTTACAAAAACCCTTACATGCTTGAGAACGTTATCTTGCTCGGTTTCCGTGGCAATCAGTTCTTAGAGTGTGGCGCTGTATACTCTCCATATGTTCCATTGATCATGACTCCACTTGTGTACGATCCAAATACCTTCACTCCAAGAAAAGGTATCTTGACTCGTTACGCAATGACTATGGTACGTCCTGAATACTATGGCTTGGTAGTAGTATCTGATCTTAACGTAGTGTAATTTAACTCTACTATAGATTATAAAAGCCCAACCCCGTAAGGTTGGGTTTTTTATTTACTATTAATCAATATTTATTTGAAAGGCGTTATAATATGGTTGACAAAAGTGCTAAGCGTAGACCCAAGAATGAGATTAGGTTTCAAGTGCAACTTAATGAAGAACAGAAAGAAGCCAAGTCAATTATATTAAATAATAAAATAACAGTTTTAAGAGGACAGGCTGGTTCAGGAAAATCTTTAATCGCAGCGCAAATAGCACTTGATTTGCTATTTCGTAAAGAAGTTGAAAGAATTATTTTAACAAGGCCAGCAGTAACATCAGGAGAAGACATAGGTTTTTTACCTGGTTCTAAAGAAGATAAATTAGCTCCTTATACGGCAGCTATATATGACAACATGTATAGACTCTATAATAAGGAAAAGATAGATAAAGAATTAGCAGAAGGTAATATTGAAGTAATACCTTTAGCATTCATGAGAGGAAGAAATTTAAGTAATTGTTGTGTAGTTGTAGATGAAGGGCAGAATATTACTTCTCAACAAATGCAACTTGTGCTAGGTCGTATCTGTAGTGGAACAACAATGATTATATGTGGAGATAGCGCACAGATAGATCTTAAAGACAAAAAACAATCTGGTTTTAATTTCATATGCACTAACTTTAAAGAGGTGCCTGGTTTTGCAGTAATCACTTTGAAAACAAATCATCGTGATCCAATAGTAGAACATATTCTTGAAATATATAAAGCACACGATTAATGGCATCTACAGCAACAACAGTAATATATGATGGAACTCCTGGAGCAATTTCAGGTTCTACTCCATTTGGTTTCTATGATTCAGATCCTAATTTCCAAGCAGATGGTCCTAAAGTAGCAAACTATTGTGCTCGTAAACTAGGATATCCCATAATGGAAGTAGAGTTGCAAGACATAAATTTTTATGCTTGCTTTGAAGAAGCCGTTTCTATTTATGCAGAAGAGCTTTATCAATCTAAAATAAAAGACAACTATCTTTCTTTAGAAGGTGGATCTACAGGATCTATACTAAATAATACTGTAGTAGTACCTAATTTAAACTCTATAATTACTGTAGCTGAAAATTACGGCACTCCTATTCAAGTAGGTGGCTTTGTTGATCAATATAAAAGTGTTTTATATTTAACATCTAGTCAACAAACATATGATTTACAAGCTTGGGCATTATCTGGAAGCTTAATAGCTCCTGGAGATAGATTAGTAGTTAATAGAATTTATTATGAATCTCAGCCAGCAATTAATCAATACTATGATCCATATATTGGAGGTAGTATAAATTATCAAGGAGCAACTGAAAACTTTGGTTGGGCGAGTTATTCTCCTGGTCTAAACTTTGTTTTATTTCCTATTTATTGGGATATATCTAGAATACAAGAGATTGAAATGTCTAATACTGTTAGACGTTCAATGTATTCTTTCTCTATAACAAATAATAAACTAACTATATTTCCTTTTCCTGATAAAGATGGTATCGTTGTATGGATTGATTATGCAAAACAAAGTGAAGTAAGAAGTATAACAGGAAATAGTCCTTATGGTAATGATCAAAGTTTAATTTCTAATCCAGGCTTAGCTCCATATTCAACTATCACATATAGACAGATTAATCATCCAGGTAGACAGTGGATCTATGAATATACTTTAGCATTAGCTTCAGAACTTCTCGGTCTAATTAGAGGCAAGTACTCACAAATTCCAGCACCAGGATCTGAAGTTACTTTAAATTCTGGAGACTTAATAACTAAAGGTCGCGATCAACAAACGGCTCTTAGAGAAAGACTTAGAGGTGATTTTGAAGACATGAGTCGTAGAGCACAGTTAGAACGTAAACAATCTGAAAATCAATCAATATCAAGCACATTAAATGAGGTGCCGATGTTTATATACATAGGATAATATGGCAATGTTTGGATCAACTAGGGATGTGGCTACGTTTAAGATCTTCACAAAGGAGATCGTTGAAGATATTGTGTCTCAACAAGTTGGTTATTATAAAATAAAGTTAAACGATACTCCTGTAAATATATATGGTGAAGCTTTAACTAAGTATTTTATTGGTCCTGTTTTAATACCAGTATTGATAGTAAGAGGGGATTTTAGCAGAATAAGTACAGACTACGGTCCTGATACAGAAAGATCTGTTGACTTTAGATTCTTTAAAGATCATTTAATTGAAGCAAACATTATTCCAGAACTAGGTGATGTAGTTATGTATAATGAAGTTTATTATGAAATAAATAATACAAATGAGAATCAGTTAGTCTTAGGTAAAGATCCTGATTATTCTTATTCAACACCTGTTGAAGGATTCGGACAATCTTATTCTATTATTTTAACTGGTCACTATACTGATCCTGATAAACTTGGTATAACTAAAGATAGATTATAATGGCGATACAAGTAGTTAGACCTGAGAATAGAAAAGAATTTATGAGTAAACTCATTGGGCCTGCTTATGCACCAAGTGAGGGTACTGTACAAAAACCTTTTTCTGAACCAACTAAACTAGGACAACCAGAACAAAATAGAGCTTATGAAATAAGTGAAAGAAAAGATGGAGATAAAGACTTTACTATTGGTATTAAAGATGTTGATGAAGCATTGATGTACTATTTTAATAACTATCTTAAATTATCTGTTGTACAAAATAATGCTAAACTAACTGTTCCTATAATTTATGGCACTCCTGAAAACTGGAAAAGTGTTCAAAGAGACGGTTATTATAGAGATCAAAATGAAAAGTTAATGGCGCCTCTTTTAATGTTTAAGAGAAGTTCTATAACTCAAAATCGCGATCTAGGTTATAAATTAGATGGTAATCAAGCACACAACGTTCAACTATTTAAAAAATCTTTTAGTAAAAGAAATGTCTATAGTAATTTTGGCGTACTAAATAATAGAGTGCCAGAAACAAAATATGTAGTATCAGCAACCCCAGACTATATAACTGTAGAGTATGAATGTATTCTATGGACTTATTTTGTTGAGCAAATGGATAAACTTGTTGAATCAGTAAACTTCGCATCCAGAAGCTATTGGGGTGATCCTAACCGCTTTCTTTTCTACAGTTCAATTGAATCATTTCAAGATAGCATAACCTATGATATAGGTGACAACCGTGCGGTTAGAACAAACTTTACTATTACTTTAAATGGGTACTTAATTCCTGATACTCTAAATAGAAAACTAGCGGCTCCATCTAATGCTTACGGTATTTCTAGAGTGATATTTGGACTAGAAACTTCTAGTGGAACTGAAGAATTTAATGCTAGAGTTAAAAAAGGAAAATCTGGTGGATCTAAATCTGTACTATTAAACGATTCTGTGAATATTGTAAATAATATAACTAACAATACTGGTACTGACGTGGCTGCAATAAATTATTTAAATACCAATAAGACAGTTACAGGAACATTTGTATCTTCTAATACAGTAACATTCCCGAATGGATTTTTAACAGCTCCATCAGGACTTCCTGCAACTAGTGTAACTAATTTTACATTTTTTGTAAACGGTCAATATGTAGAAGCTACTAGTATAACAAGCTTTACTGATAATACAACGTCTTCTACATTAATACTAAATACTACTGCTTTACAATATAATTTAGAAGCATCTGATGTTATTATAGGAGTAGGTAAATTTAACTAATATGGCAAGGTTAAAATTTAAACAAATATTATCTAATCTTCAATATAATGAAGCTAATTCACAACTAACTTTAAGTGGTAGTGGACAAAGTAATGACTTCGTTATATCAGGATCTGTCTATATAACTTCTACATCTCAAAAGACAGGTTCATTGACTATACAAAATATTGATTCTTTTGGAGATTCTGGCAGCTTTGATACTATGGATTTAGGAGATTACTAATATTTATACGTGAGGCTATATAGTCTTTTAGCAAGTATATACTAAATCAACAAAGGGCACATGTCAAACCAGTTTCTTAAGCTTCGCAGATCCGCAGTACCGGGTAGAGTACCCGACACAGCGTCTTTACAATTTGGTGAGATAGCACTTAATACCTATGATGGTTTAGCATTTATTAAAAAATCTGGTTCTAATGGTGAACAAATAGTTACAATAGGTAATACATCTGGTTCATTTACAGGATCTTTTTTTGGCACAGCAAGTTGGGCAGTAAATGCACTTACCGCATCTAACACTCCTAATGCATTTGTAACAGCTATACAAGTATTCCCGGATACTATTCAATTAATTAAAGGAGACGGAGATACAGAAAACTATAATATTAATGATGTAGTACAGGCTCAAAATGCAACCTTAGCTGCAACAGCATCATCTGCCGATAATTTTATAGTAAGAGGTACATTAACAGCTCAAACAATTGTAGCTCAAACAATTACATCATCAACTGATTTTGTAACTGGTTCTACTATATTTGGCTCTCAACTTTCAAATACACATCAGTTTACTGGCTCAGTAAGTATAACTGGATCTTTAACTATAAATGGCTCTTCGTTTACTGCTGCTACTAGTGGAACTAGTGGCACTGCAGGTTCATCAGGTAGTTCAGGTTCAAGCGGTAGCTCAGGTACTTCTGGATCTAGTGGATCATCTGGCAGTTCTGGAAGTACTGGAACATCAGGATCTTCTGGTACGAGTGGGGAAAGTGGAACATCTGGATCATCAGGTTCATCAGGAAGTTCTGGAGAATCAGGTACGAGCGGTAGTTCTGGTTCATCTGGTTCTACAGGAACAAGTGGATCTAGTGGCGAATCTGGTACATCAGGAAGCTCTGGATCATCTGGAAGTTCTGGTTCTACAGGATCGTCTGGTAGTACAGGTAGTTCAGGTTCCTCTGGATCATCTGGCACTAGTGGAGTTTCTGGTACCTCAGGTAGTTCTGGATCATCAGGTAGTTCAGGAACTAGTGGAGAGTCGGGAACATCAGGTAGTTCTGGCTCAACTGGATCTAGCGGAAGCTCTGGAACATCTGGTACTTCGGGTAGTTCTGGTTCATCTGGTACTAGTGGGGAAAGCGGATCATCTGGTAGTTCAGGATCGACAGGTTCAAGTGGATCCGCAGGTACTAGCGGATCTAGTGGCTCATCTGGTTCTACAGGCTCAAGCGGTACATCAGGATCTTCAGGCACAAGTGGAGAGGCAGGAACGTCAGGATCTTCTGGGTCATCAGGTTCATCTGGATCAGCAGGTACAGCAGGATCTTCAGGAACAGGATTTAATACTATTAGTAATGCAGGTCAAGGCAGAATAATATTATCAGATGGTACAACAAATGCAGCAACTGCATCGTCTAATTTAACTTATACAAATAATACTTTATCTATAACCGGCTCTCTTATTCAAGGATTAGAGGGAAATATAGCAACAGGAGAATACTCACATGCTGAAGGAAGTATTACTAAAGCAATAGGAAACTACTCACATGCTGAAGGAGATTTTACCCAAGCAATAGGAGACTACTCACATGCCGAAGGCCAAGAAACAATAGCATCAGGCTCATATTCACATGCCGAAGGTTATCAAACAATAGCATTAGCTAATCACCAACACGTACAGGGCCAATGGAATGCTACATCATCCGTACCCGCAGCTTTTATTGTAGGTAATGGAACTGATGACAGCAATAGAAGTAATCTTATATACGCTGCAGGAAATGAAGTGCAGATATCAGGATCTCTACAAGTATCAGGAGGTATTACAGGAAGTTTAAATGGTAGTGCTAGTTGGGCTAGAAATTCCTTAACAGCATCTTCAGCTGATAATTTTACAGTAAGAGGCACTTTAACTGCACAAACAATTGTAGTTCAAACAATTACATCGTCTGTTGATTTTGTAACAGGATCTACTATATTTGGATCGCAACTATCTAATACTCATCAATTTACTGGTAGTGTTTCTGTAACTGGTTCTTTAGCTGTTAAAGACCTTACACTAAATAACTTATCTCGTTTTGTAGTTATAGACGAAACTACAGGACAATTATATTATAATACAGCTGGGGCTTCTGGCTCATCAGGTACAAGCGGTACATCAGGTTCAAGTGGAACATCAGGTAGCTCAGGTACATCTGGACAAAATGGTTCTTCTGGTACTTCAGGCTCAACCGGAACCTCTGGATCTACAGGTACTAGTGGTAGCACTGGAACATCCGGGTCTAGTGGTTCTACAGGAACCTCAGGGTCAACTGGTACAAGCGGCAGTGCAGGGTCTTCTGGTTCATCTGGAGAATCTGGTTCTGCAGGCACAAGTGGTAGTACTGGCACGTCAGGTACATCGGGCTTATCTGGATCTTCTGGTTCAACTGGGTCTAGCGGTACTTCAGGATCTAGCGGCTCTTCTGGAACATCAGGATCAACTGGCACATCGGGTTCAAGCGGAACTGCAGGTTCATCGGGTACTTCTGGAGAATCAGGAACATCAGGTAGTTCAGGTAGTACAGGTTCTTCTGGAACAAGTGGAGCAACAGGTGCAAGCGGCTCATCCGGTACTTCAGGTTCATCTGGAACCTCAGGATCTAGCGGTACTGCAGGATCTAGTGGTACAAGTGGAGCAAATGGATCTAGCGGATCTAGCGGTTCTTCTGGTTCTACAGGTACAAGTGGTAGTAGCGGATCAACTGGGACTTCTGGAAGTAGTGGAATATCTGGAGCAAATGGATCTAGCGGCTCTTCTGGAACTAGTGGTACATCTGGTAGTTCAGGAACTTCAGGTACAGGATTCAATACCATTAATAATCCTGGAGCTAATAGAATAATATTATCAGACGGAACAACAAATGCGGCAACTGCATCAACTAATTTATCTTTTTCTAATAATACTTTACAAGTAACAGGTAGTATATCAACTAATGGAACAATAACTGCTCAGACTCTTATTGTTCAAAATATTACTGCTTCTCAAGAATATATTACTGGTTCAACAATATTTGGAAGTTTACTAACTAATACGCATCAATTTACTGGTTCAGTAAACATTACTGGATCATTAACTATAAATGGAACTTCATTTACTACAGCTACTAGTGGTACTTCAGGTACATCAGGTTCTAGTGGCACTGCAGGGTCATCTGGTAGTTCTGGATCTTCTGGTTCTACAGGCACATCTGGATCATCTGGAAGTGCAGGATCTAGTGGCACTGCAGGTTCAAGTGGAACTTCAGGTGCAAATGGTAGTAGTGGATCAAGCGGATCTTCTGGTACATCAGGCGCTAACGGTTCATCTGGCTCTAGCGGTTCTTCTGGTACTTCAGGCGCTAACGGTTCATCTGGCTCTAGCGGTTCTTCTGGTACTTCTGGTGCAAATGGATCTAGCGGCTCTTCTGGAACTAGTGGTACATCTGGTAGCTCTGGAACTTCAGGTGCAAATGGTAGTAGTGGATCAAGCGGATCTTCTGGTACATCAGGTACTGGATTTAATACAATTACTAATCCAGCAGACAATAGAGTTATAACATCTCTTGGTACAACTAATACAGCTAATGCTGAAGCTAACTTAACATTTGATGGAACAACACTTAATGTTGTTGGTGCTTTAGTGGTTAGCGGTAGTGCACTTTCAAAAATAACTGCAGGAACTGTTGGTGGAGATGAAGGTGGAGAACTTTTATTAGGAAGGCCTGAAACAAATACAACACTAACTGGTAGTGGTGTAACAATTGATATTTGGCAAAATAGACTTAGATTTTTTGAACAAGGTGGAAATGCTCGTGGATATTTTATAGACATAACTACTGGTGGCGCTGGTGTTGGAACTAACTTAGTAGCTACAGGAACATCTGGTACCTCAGGTAATACTGGTTCTTCAGGAACTAGTGGAGCAAATGGAACTAGTGGATCTTCTGGATCTAGTGGTACTAGTGGAGTAAGTGGTACTAGTGGATTCTCAGGAACTTCTGGATCATCTGGCTCAACTGGTACTTCAGGCTCAAGTGGTACTTCTGGTGCAAACGGTTCTTCTGGAACTAGTGGAAGTAGTGGTACAACTGGAACTTCAGGTTCATCAGGAAGTACAGGAACCTCTGGTTCATCAGGAACATCTGGTATTTCAGGCACAAGCGGTTCTTCAGGTTCAACTGGAACTTCAGGTTCAAGTGGATCTACAGGCACTGCAGGTTCATCAGGCACAAGTGGTTCTTCAGGTACATCTGGATCTTCTGGCTCAACAGGAACTAGCGGGTCATCTGGTAGTTCAGGCACATCTGGATCAAGCGGTACTAGTGGTACATCTGGCTCATCTGGATCAAGCGGTAGCTCTGGAACATCTGGAACAGGATTTAATACTATTACTAACCCTGTAGATAATAGAATCTTAACATCATTAGGTACAACTAATACAGCAAATGCTGAGGCTAATTTAACTTTTGATGGAACTACTTTAACAGTCACAGGAAATATTGTAGCTCAGACTTTAAATGTACAACAAATAACGTCTTCAACAGATTTTGTAACTGGATCTACTAAGTTTGGTACTCTATTAAGTAATACACATCAATTTACAGGATCTGTAAGCATTACTGGATCTTTAACTATAAACGGAACATCATTTACTGCTGCCACTTCTGGTACATCAGGAACTTCTGGTGCTAATGGTACAAATGGTTCTAGCGGAACAAGCGGTTCTTCTGGAACATCAGGATCTAGTGGCTCAACTGGAACATCAGGTTCATCAGGTACTGCAGGATCATCCGGTTCTAGTGGCACATCTGGTTCAACTGGAACATCAGGTTCTAGTGGAAGTACAGGCACATCTGGTAGTTCTGGTACATCAGGTAGCTCTGGCACATCTGGAGCAAATGGATCATCTGGCACATCAGGTAGTTCAGGAACATCTGGCACATCTGGTTCTAGTGGAACATCTGGAACAAATGGTTCAGCAGGTACAAGCGGTTCTTCTGGCACATCTGGAAGCTCAGGTACTAGTGGTACATCAGGTAGTTCTGGTTCTAGTGGAACATCTGGTACAGGATTTAATACAATAAATAATGCTGCAGTAGGTAGAGTTTTAGTATCAGACGGTACTACAAATACTGCAACTGCTTCAGCGATACTTACAGTCTCTGGTAATACTACTACAGTATCTGGAAGTTTAACTGTATTACAAAACTTAACTGTATTAGGATCTGCTTCTATTACTTATATTAGTCAATCTACACTTAATATTGGAACTAATTTAATTACAGTAAATACTAATAGTCCATCAGTTAGATTTGGAGGGCTTGCCGTAATTGATTCAGGATCTAGTCCACAAGTATCAGGATCTTTCTTATATGATTCACTTCATGATGAATGGCTCTCTGTTCATAAAACAGATACTAATGCAGGAGTAACATCATCTCACTTCCTTCAGGGCCCAGAAACCTATAATAATATAGGAAATGAAATTTATATAGCTGCTAATGTTATTATAAAAGGTACTGGTAATGAACATGTTGCTCCATCAAATATTACAGATAATGGTACTACCATTAATATAAATGGAAAAACTAATATAACTGGATCTTTATTTGTTTCATCATCAGTTAGTGCAAGCATATTTGCAAATCCTGGAGGAA
>B570J29032_109958860_pt1 | contig 15502 bp, 17 predicted proteins | sample LakMenEpi16Nov12_FD_29032 | JGI IMG/M metagenome (IMG submission 29032) | reverse complement strand
ATTCAAAAATGTTATATATCAAAAAAAGAATTAAATATATATGATTTACCTTATAATGAATATTTATTACAAGCTTTTAAACCGCCACAAACAGAACAAGAAGCATTATTAAATGAATGTAGTTATTATTATTATATATTAAATTTGTTGGATTTTTCATTTAGTAAAATAACAGAAGAATTTATAAATAATAGAATTATAACATATAATTTATGTAAAACTGATACAGTATCAATACATATAAAAAATAAAATTAATATATCAATAGTAGAAGATATAATAGATTCATTAATATCAAATGAAATAAAAAATGAATATAAAAAATTTATATATAATTTAATTGTAAAACCAAATGGAGAACAAAATATATTTTATGATTATAATGAATGTTATTTAACAACTTGGATTTGTGAAATATTTAGTAAAATTCATAAAAATGATATAAAAAATCCGTCTAAAAATAGATATCAATTTATTGATGGCGAACTTATGGATGATATAGAAATTAATAAACAAATTGATGAATATGCTGTTATGGGATGTAAAAATTTTATAATAAAAAAAAAGATATTGAAAAAACTAAAATGAATGTTGATAATTTTAATAATTATTTAAGAATTAATGACCAAAGAATAATAGATTGTATTACTGAAGAATTATATAATATTTTTATGTATAATTCAAGGCCAAGATTAAATTATCAAATTTTTATTAATGGAGACCTTTTATTTACTAATTTTTTGAAATGGTGCACGTGTGTTTGTGATAATATATAATATAAAAATTAAAAACTACTTTGTATAAATTGAAAATTAAATATAATATATAATATATAAAGCGATGTTTTTTTCTAATATGAATGTAAAACAATTTATACATTATATAATAGATAATGATTATAATAATGTAGATGATATATTAAATAATTGTAAAACACAAGCAGAAAAAGGATTTATTTTTGAAAAAATTGTTGATATTGTAATTAAATTTGGATTTTGTAATTTATTTAGTAATTCTAATTTTAATCATTTAATTGGTAATTCAAATAATGGTAAATTAAAAATTTTAGATAATATAAATGATTATTTAAATGAAAATGTAATAAGTGGGAATTCAAGTGGTTGTTCAGATATTACATTACAAAATAAAAGTGATAATTTATATATATTTATTAGTTCAAAATATCCAAAATCGATTGAAGATATAAAAAAACAAAAATCAATAAAATATTATGATATTCAAAATATAATAGCAATGGCGACTAAAAATAAACATATATATATAAATTATAAAATATATTTAGTAGTTCCGGATAAAAATAAAGTATTAGATAAAGTAAAAAAATCAAATAAATCAAGTTTATATATAACAGACCATATGACAAAAGATAATATATTAGATAAAAATGATTTAAATAAATATTTTATATTATTTAAAAAAGATATAACTAAAAACAAAGCAAATGATTGGCAGAGTATTTATTTAAATGATAAAAGCAGATTAGTTTTAAGATTTCACCAAGAATTAATTACAAATAAAACAAGTGATTTAATTAATAATGGTAATAAATCTTTTTTATGGGGTTGTAAATGTAGAAGTGGTAAGACATATATGATTGGAGGAATTATTCTTAAACAATTAGAAATATTAAAAAAATTAAATGTATTAATAATTACTCCTGCACCAACTGAAACTGCGCCACAATTTACAAATGATTTATTTAATAAATACAAAGATTTTGATAAATTTAAAATTTTTCATATTGAAGGTTCAAATATGTTGGATAATATTGATTTAAATATAAATAATAATAATATAATTGTAATATCAAAACAACTTTTACAAAGATATATAAATGATAAAACAATTATAAAAATTAAAAATTTGAAATTAGATATAATTGGTTTTGATGAAAATCATTTTACAGGAACAACGGATTTATCAAAAGATATACTAAAATCATATTCAACAAAGAATACTATTAAAATATATTTAACAGCCACTTATAATAAACCATTAAAAGAATGGAATATTATTGAAGAATGTAAAATGTTTTGGGATATTGAGGATGAGCAGATTTGTAAATCAATATTAATTGATAATAATAATTTAGATAAATTAAAGACAAAACACGGAAATGATTATATTACAAATACTATTTTATATTATACCGATATGGGATTATCAATTAATGATATATTTAAATGTTACGAAAAAATGCCAGAATTATATATAATGACTAATTTATTTGACCAAGAAAGATATGAAAAAATAAAAATGAACTTAAATAAGAATAATAATAAAAACAAATTAGGATTTTGTTTTGAAACACTATTTGGATTAAATAAACAAAAAACACGTTTTGCGAATGATGGAGATGTTACAAATATTTTAAAATATATATCTGGATCTTGTAGAGATGAAGTTGATGATTATCAAAAAACAATATTTACAAGAATAAATTATTTGTGCGCTGAGAAAAATACACGTAATCCATTTACACAAATTTGGTTTTTACCTATTACTAATATTAATGAAATATCAATTTGTTTAAAAAAAAAAATGTTAGAAGATACTGTATTAAAACAATATGATATATTATGTATAAACTGTAAGAATAAAGAATTAGCAGCAGATATTAAAGATGAAATAAATAAAAAAGAAATTGAAGCGAAGAACAAAGGTAAAGTCGGTTTAATTCTTTTAGCTGGAAATATGCTTACATTAGGAATAACATTAAATTTATGTGACCTTGTTATTCTTATGAATAATACATTATCAAGTGATAAAGTATTACAACAAATATATAGATGTATGACTGAAGGGGAAAATAAAAAAATGGGTTTTGTAGTTGATTTAAATATTAGTAGAGTATTAAATACGTGTATTAATTATAATTATAGTAATAAAATGGGAATAAATCATAATGATAAAATTAATTATTTAATTAAAAATAATATAATTAATATTGATATGGATTTATTATTAAATAAACAAATTAATACGGATATAATAATAAAAAAATTAATGGATATATGGAAAGATGACCCTGTTAATAATTTTAGAAATTTTGTAAGAAAATTAGATAATGATTATGAAGATTATGATAATGATACACAAAAATTACTTAATAAAACATTTTCAAAAATATCAAAAGATAAACCACTTAATATTGAATTAGTTTTTAAAGATGAAAATGATGTTTTACAAGAATTACCAACAGGAAAAGAAATTATAAAATTAACAGTGGAAGAAGATTCCAAAACAGAAGATTCCAAATCAGAAGATGTTATAGACTCTGAAAAAAAAGAAAATGAGAAAAATGTATCATTAAATAAAGATGTATTGCCTTATATAATTCCATTAAGTTGTATATTAACAATTAAAAATAAAAATCTGGATTTTGTTAAAATGTTAAATGATATAAAAAATAATCCTGAATTATTAGATGTGTTTGAAGACCAATGTTTAATATGGTGGAATAAAAAAAATTTGATTGGTTTAATTAGTGATTTAGTTAGTAAAAAATATGATAATAATTCAAATATATATAATTTATCAATATATTTGAAATTATCATTACAAAGTTTAATAAATTATCCAAGAGAATTATTAAATTTAATAGCAGAATCTTTACAACCAAGAGATATAGAAAAAAAACAATACGGAGAAGTATTTACCCCAATGAATATAATAGATGAAATGTTAGATAATTTACCAAAAGAATTATGGAATGATAAAAATATTAAATGGTTTGACCCGGCAACAGGAATGGGGAATTTTGTTATAGCAATATATTTAAGATTGATTGATGGATTAAAAGATGAAATAAAAGATGAAAACCAAAGGAAACAACATATATTAGAAAATATGTTATATGCGAGTGAATTAAATAAAAAGAATATTATAATATATAAACAAATATTTAATTTAAATAATGATTATAAAATTAATATTTATGAAGGTGACACATTAAAAATGAATATAAAAACCAAATTTAATATTGATAAATTTGATATTATTGTAGGCAATCCTCCTTATAATAAAGGAGGAATAAAATCTTTTACAGGGACAAAATTAGGAGATGCAAATGAGACAATTTGGCCTAAATTTGTAGATTTTGCTCTAAATAATTTAAAAAAGGATGGATATTTAGTTTTTATTAATCCTCTAAGTTGGTTAAAATTAAGTCATTCATTACATAATATTTTATTAGAAAAACATATTACTTGGATTGAACTATGGGATGATTCAAAATCAAAAAGTTGTATTAATGCGGATATACCATTATCTTTATATATTTTACATAATACAATTAATATCAATAAATTAAAAACAATAATTAATAGTTCATTAAACAGACAACATTTACATATTAATTCAAATGAATATTTAAGCCCAAAATATTCTATACCATTAGCATATCATAGCATTTTTAATAAATTAATAATTTTTATTGAGAAATATAATTTAAATTTAGAATTTAATACACATACAATTAAATCAACAGGTGAAAAAATAAAAATACCATTAATATATACTATTGAAGATATGTTAGCTGTTGATACTTATAAAATAAAAGAAGGAATTATGATAAAAAAAACAACTGAAAAACATTTTGATGCTTGTAAAAAAAAAATAATAATAGCAAATAAAAGATGTTTTGAAGGAGCATTTATTGATAATGGTAAATTAGGATTAACAGGAAATCATAAAACATATATATTAGGAAATAATTTAGAATTAATATTAAAAATCTTAAATTTTAAGTTATCTAATATTATTGTTAATAATATAAAATATGGACAGTCATTTTTAGATAATGATTCATTTAAATTTATACCAGATATTAGAAAAATAAATATTGATAATATTGATGAATTAGAATTTTATAAATTAATCGGATTAACCTATGAAGAGGTAAATTCATTTGATAGTAAAATAGATAAAATATATTATGAAAATATTAATATTGATGGTTTAATTAATATAAATAATTTGAATATACAAAAGCCTAAAATTAAATTAATATTCCAAAATAAAAATTAATATTCCAAAATAAAAATTAATATTCCAAAATACAAATTAATATTCCTAGGCCTTTTTTAATTTAGATTTCATATCTAATAACATAGACGGATTTAATTGTAATGTTGGTTTGGAAATAATTGGCGGTTTATTAATTTTAGCAGCGACAACGCCAGCATTTTCATTAACAAAATCAAAAACGGGCGCCAAAGGTGTTTTAATATTAGGATTTAATTCATATAATAAAGATTTATCAGAAAAAACTGTTTCAATAGGATTTAAAACAATTTGATGAGCATACCAAGTTGTATATATTTGCCCTGCGCCTGTAATAAATATATTAGATAATTCAATATATTGATTAATATAATAATTGTTATTAATTGTTTCATATGTTTCAACTTTGCCATTAATATTATTAATTTTAGTAATTATGTTATTATTTTTATCAGTAATTAATTTAATTTTTAAAAATAATTCATTATTAATGCCTTCTTGTATTGAGGAATTATATTTATATTTAATTTTATTATTTCGTTGTTTTTTATATTCATTAATTTTATCAATGATTAAATCCTCACAATTATTAATAAACTCAATAAAATCATTATTATGTTCTTGTAATTTTACTGTATATGTATAATTAATTTTATTATCTATTTCAAATTTTTTAGCATTATATCCTATTTTCAATTGCGGAGATTTTATTATTAATTTCTTATCCGGATTCTCATAAGATATTTTAATAAAATTATTCATATATGTAAATATTATCTTTGTTAAATCTATTTGGTCATAATTCATTATAATATATATAATATATTAAAAGTATATAGATATATATATATATATATATATTAATATATATCTTTAATATATGAAAAACATATTAACTAATTTATTTAATGAGCCAATATTTATTAAATCGGATTGCTATAAATTTTTATATGATAAATATTATGTAAAATATCTTAATAAGACGCCAGCGCCTAAAAAAGAGATTAAATTGCCTGATTATATAAATCAAAAACCTTGTAAAACCAGAAAACAAACAACAAAAAACAAAACAAAGCCCTTTGTGCCACAAAAACAAATAGGTTTAAAAATTATATATGATAATGAATATTATTTAATTTATAATTCAAAAATTTATACATTAGAAGGCAAATATTGTGGTTATATTAATGATAAAATTATTATTAATAATATTGATTGTTCTATAAATAATGTCGCCGCCACAATTGAATCAATCAAAGAACATACAATGTATTTAAAAGATAATTTATATATTGATAATGATAATAATATTTATAAAAAATATGGCAATTTTTATTTTATTATTGGCATATTTATTAATGATATATCATATTTCTATGAAGATGATACCGAATCTGTGGCTTCCGATTTATCTAATCAATTATAGGGGGCCTAAAATAGTTTAGGGCCTAAAACCATAATATTCCTTTATTTTCTTTTTCTTTTTTAACTAATAATTGTTTTTGTTGTTTAACTGCCTTAACTAAATGACGTTTCTTTTTTGCCTCGTGTTGTAATTGTGGATGTAAATGTTGTGTGCTATCCGCCACTGTTGAATGTCCTGTTTGATGTTCTTGGGGACTATGAGATAATGGATGGCCCATTATTTGTTGTGGCATTGGTTTATGATTTTGAATATGATGAGCTGGCGGCCCCATTGCGAGGCCATTTGCTTGCGCGTGTGGATGCGCGTGTGGATGCGCGTGTGGATGCGCTTGCGCGTGTTCATAAGGCAATTGATGAATTTCTGTATATACTTCTGCGGCCGTCATTGGGTCATATGCTTGTGGTAAATTGGATGATTGTGTATGATTATATTCTTGATAAATTCCGGGATTGCCACTTGAAAAGTGTTCCGCAGGCGCCATTTCATTAAAATTTTCTTTTGTTAAATAGGAATGTGATTCACTAATAATGGATGTTAATCCGGAAATAATGCTACCTGTATCATTAATAACTTCATTAACAGAATTAGAAACGGAGTTTGCTAATCCTTGTGCTAATTTTTGCGGTGTTAATTTATCTTTGGTGGTGTCAATATAATTATGATAATTATTAATAGTTTGTAATAATAATAAGAATAACAAAGCTAATGCGAATGCGACGGCGGGTTTATATTTGAATACAATTAATATTAAAGCCATATATATTACTTTGAATACGGTATTATTTAATAATTTAGTTAAAAATTTTGGAACTTGTGGAGTGCCAACCGAGGAAGCTAATACTAATAAAAGTATAACAACCGCTGATAATGCTTGTTTTGGATTATATTGTAATGATTTAATAAATTTATTCATTATATATATAATATATAATATATAATATATATAATTATTTTTTAATTAAAATAGAAAATTAAAAATTGAATTAATATATAATATATAATATATAATATAATATGTCAAAACATAAACATATTTCAAATTATGGTTATATTATTTCAAAAAATAATATAACAAAGGAAGAGGAAAAGAAAATAATAAAGGATTTAACAATAACGCCGAAAGTGTTACCAATATATGCTGATTTTATAAAACCAAAACCATATAAGATATATTATCATAATGAGAATTATTTATATTTGCCATTATATTATGGTATTCAAGAATATGGGCCTTATATTAAAAATCATATAAATATTGGAGAAGAAATTAACATTAAAATGAAAGGAGAACCATTAGCATTTCAGAAAACGGCGGCGGATAAATTATTAAATATTTATAATAAAGAAAATGATTTAGGCGGGGGAATATTATCATTACCTTGTGGTTATGGTAAATGTCACGGTAAAGATACAAAGATATTATGTTATTCTGGCTTAATTAAAAATGTTCAAGATATTATACCATATGATTTATTAATGGGCGATGATGGCACTCCAAGGATTGTGATATCAACAACAATTGGATATGGGGATTTATATAATATTATACCGGAAGATATAAATTTGACCCCATATTCTGTTAATGATGAACATATTTTATCTCTAATGGATTCTGATTGTAATGTTATAAATATGAATATGAAGGAATTTATTATAAAAAATAAAACTGAGATATTATATGGTTATACTAATAAAGGCACAAAACATAGATTAAATATAGAATATATTGGCACTGATAATTATTATGGATTTAATATTTCTGGTAATCATTTGTATTGTTTAGGCGATGGTCAAATAACTCATAATACATTTTTATCACTTTATACGGCTGCTAATTTGGGTTATAAAACCTTAGTTTTAGTATCAAAGGAATTTATTAGAGACCAATGGATAAATGCGATTAACAAATTTACAACGGCAACAAGTGGAATTATTCAACAAAATAAATTGGAATTAGATAATGAGATTACTGTGGCAATGATTCATACTATTTGCTTAAAGGATTTTAATAATAATTTATTTAATAGATATGGATTTTTAATTATTGATGAATGCCACCATTTATCTTCTGAAATGTTTATAAAATCATTAATGAAAATAAGAACAAGATTTATATTGGGTTTATCAGCAACGCCTGAAAGACGTGATGGTTTATCACACGTATTTTATAAATTTATTGGGGAATTAATTCATAAAGAAAAGCGAACCGAGAATAATAATGTGTTAATACAAAAAATAAATATTAATGGCGGCGATTTGGAAGAATATATAACATTATATAATTCGCAAAAAGTTAAAGATACTGGTAAAATGATTACTAATTTATGTAATTCAAATATACGTAATATATTTATTATACATATATTAAAATATTTAATAAAATTACAAAGAACAATATTAATTTTATCAGGAAGAAGAGAACATTTACATTTGATAAGTAATTTATTAGATAAAGAAGAATTAAAAATTATTGATAAACAAACTAAATTGCCTAGGGCCATAACATATGGATTTTATTATGGTAATTTAGGCGGAAATAAAAAAGAACATACACTAATGTTAGAAGAAACTGCAAAATGTGATATTATTTTAGGCACTGACGCAATAGCAAAGGAGGCACTTGATATACCCTCATTAAATACATTGATATTTGCGTCGCCTGCCGGAGTTGATGTTGAGCAATCTGTTGGTAGAATATTAAGAAAAATACACGATTGTTGCCCAACTGTTATTGATTTAGTGGATTTAACTGGGAATTTTGAAAAACATTATAAAGAACGCGAAAAATGGTATGAGAATGAAGAATATGTTATTGAAGAATTATTTATTGATTTAAAAAAATATGAAGAATTACAATTGGCGGATTTTTTAATAAATCATAAAAGTAATGCGAAATTGGTAAAATTAAAAAAGAAAAAAATGGCCGAAATTGAAGAGTTATGTAATGAAATGGTTTTTGAAGAATGTTTATTAGACATAGAAGCCACGAAAGCCACAAAATTGGCGAAAGCCGCGAAAGCCGCGAATGAGAAACCAAAGAAGATAAATAAATTAAAAAAACAACTTAATGAAATAGAAAAGAAAGAAAAACAAAAAGAGGAATTATTTGATATGTGTTTATTATAAATATTAAATATATAAATTGATTTTTTACAAATTATTATATATATAAGCCACAATAAGCCCATAATGAATAAACAATTAAAGCAATATTGTTCAAAAATTACTGATATTATTATAAATATTAATAATGAAATTAATTTGGATATTCAAGCAAGAAATTTTGATTATTTAAATTATCCTTCTGATTTTATTATTATAAAAATGAAAGAATTAGACACATTTAAAACTGAGTTTAGTGAGTTTTATAATCAAAACAAAAATAATATTGATAATAAAAATCTATATTATATTAAAATTAAAAAACTATTAGAATTTAATTTATAAATTCTGATGTGTTCATAATTGATTTTTTATTTATTTATTATATACTAATTAATTATATAATGGAAACAATGGAACCTGTGGAAGCTGTGAAACCTGTGGAACCTGCAAAACCTGTGGAACCTGTGAAACCTGCAAAACCTGTGGAAGCAGCGAAACTCATTGAACCTGTGCGTTCCATTGAAATTGATTATGACGAAATAGCAGATAAAATTAAAACAACAAGAGAAGATTTTGAAGAATCTATGTATTCTTTAAATTATTATTTATCTTTTTTTCGTAAAGCAGACCCAAAAACATTTGAAAATAATACTTATATTGCTATTGAATCCGCGAAAAAAGAACTCAATCGCATTAAACAATTTATAATTGATTATTATGAAGAATACAAAGACTATATTGATGAAGATTCGGATGATTTTCGCAAACTTGAACAATATGTAAAATACTGCTTTTGAAATTTGCTCATTGCTTATATATTATATATTACTTTGTATTTTTCATATATAATATATATATATTATATATGGATACAATAATAATAAAAAAGGGGACAATATTATTTAGAATAGTTCATACAAAAGAGACAAATTTTTTAAGAGATTTTTATGGAAAACAAGAAGACGACAATGATTTTTGTCTTGCGCCAAATTATAATGTGTTTTTTTATTTTACGCCTTATATGTCTGATACAAGTTTATGGTTTAATTATAAAGTAAGAAAAATGATTGTTTATGAATTACAATATGATATTGAAGTATTAAATTTTATATTACCTTTGGATTCAAATAATAAATTGAAATATATTAGAGAAGATATTAATTTAGATAAATTAAATATAATTAAAAAATGTGATAATTTTGAATTATGTAATGGATTATACAAAGGAATAAAATCCGATTATTGTTTAACAAATGATTATATAAAAAAAAATCCAAAAATTTTAGGAATGATAAATATAGTTGAAATAGATAATAAACATTTAAAACAACATTTAAAAAAAAATAAAAATAAATGGATTAAACAATTTATGGGGTTTTTTAAAAATAAAAATGGTTTAATTGGAGTTCCCGAATTAAGTATTTATCCTTTGAATTATAGAAACACTGAACATATTATTTATAAAAATGAACCCGATAAATTAATTAATAATATCGCAAATAATATAACAAAGTATAATTATACTATAAAAGCCGTGTTTGACCACCAACCATTTAAAAAAGATGAATTATATAATTTTGTTAAAAATAAATTAGTAATGAAAAATGGATTCTATTATTTTAAAGCGGCTATTTAAGGCGGCTGTTTAGTTGCTTTTAATTCTTCTGTTAAATACATTTCATATATATTTAATTTTTTAATACATTTATTATAATCATTTTGTAATAAATATGTTTTAATCTTATTATCTGCTATTTCTTCTGGCGTTGTTTTATAATAATGAGAATAATGTAATTCTTTTAAATATTTATCTAAATTCTTACATTTTTTATAAATGTCGTAATATGAATCATTCATTTTGCGTTTAATATATATACATATATAAGTTAATATTTTCAATTTTTAGCTCCCCGAAATAGTTCGGGGGCCCCCAAGGGCTTCTAATTCTCTCTCGCATTTATTATGGTCATTTGTTAATAACTTAATTTGAATATTATATCTATTTATATTGGTATTAAAATAATTAATTCCATTTTTTATTTCAATTAATTTATTAATATGGTCCTTAATATTTTTACATTTATTATATAATTCATAATATTCATAATTCATATATTCTATATTCTATATATTAATTATAGAAATTATTTTCAATTTTTGATGCCATTTATAAACAAAGAATAAAGTCACTCTGTATCTATACAGCTTTCTTCAAGATAAGTATTCATAGCTATTTCTTGTTTTCTTAAATAAGAATCTAACTGCATTTTTTCGCTAGAATCCAATAAGTCAAGGTTTTTAGCTATGAATTTATTTATTTGTTTTGTTATATTATAGAGTTCTTTTTCGATAAGTCTATATTTAATTAAAATCATATAATATGATTCAGTTTTTTCTCTGTGGTAACTGCTAAGTTCTGAATTAATAATTTTCAAACATTTTTTAATTTTGGCCTGCTTTAAACACAAATCCGAAATTGATAGGTCTTCCATTTTGGTTTTATATATTTACGCGTGTTGTATTTATATATTTTATATAAAAAAAATCAATTTTTGGCATTCAAAGAGGGCGCCACATTTAAAAATATATTAATATATTTTTGCTGACTTATATTTTGTTTCAATTTTTATTAACTCGGATAGAGAAAAAAATCTATTTTTATTTTTTTCTCTATATTCTTCCATTTCGGCAATAATATTATTATATATTTTTAATACAAATTCTGTATTTAATTCTTCCTCCTCTGATATATATTTGAGTCCAAAATGAATATTTTGGTCATTTATTTTGTTTAATATCTTTCTAAATTTTTCACATTGTAAATATAAATTAAAATATTCTTTGTCATTCATTATATATTATATATTATATTTATTTTCAATTTTAATAATTTTGAAACCCAAAGGGGGTGCCCTTTTGGCGAAAATTGAAAATATCAATTATTTATTATATATATAAGAATGTTAAAGAAAGAAGATTATTCTAATCTTTTATTTAATTATGATTTTTTAATGGCGGAAATAAAAAGAGAAAGTATTAATAATACAAATTTGCGCAACGATATAGAAAAAATGAACACAAAAATGACCGAAATGAGCAATGAAATGGACGAAATGGGCACAATTTTGATTAGAATGAATAATAGGTCTAATGAAAGCCAATATAGAATTGATAATATGACAGAATCTATCGTTAAAATTCAAAATTTATTAGAATCATTAAAATAATATAATCTCGTATATATGTATATATTTAATGGCGCAATATATAGAAGAATATAATAAAATCATTAAAAATAAGTATTCTAATAATTGTGAAGATTTAGGAATATCCATGTATGATGATGATTATGATTATGTTCCTATAATATATATTGATAATACTAATTCTTTATTACCAACATTGCCTCATATATGTGATAATCAAAAATATTATAAAACACATAGAAAAAATATTTTAATACTTGGATTTCAATTTTTAATGAAGAAAATGAAAAAAAAGAGCACAAAGATTTCTAAAATGCGCAAGGAGATTTTTGAAATTCGTGAAGAAATGCGTGAAATGTGAAATGAAATGCGTGAAATACGTGAAAATCGTGAAGATGTAAGCGAAATAAAAGATAAAATGGCGCACGCTATTTCTGTAAATCGAGAACAATAAACAATTTTTCTGGAGATGATATACAAAATTGATTTTTAAATTTATTAGAATAGATTATATATTAAATTGATATATTAAAGAAGAAAACAAAATGGCAATAACATATGGGAGTATAATTGAGCGTATGTATAATACAAGTTGTGAGGATGTTGATTTGGATTTATATGATTCTGATATGTATACCGGATTACGTGATGGTTATGGTGATATGTTAGCAACAATTGAAGATTCTAAACATAAGAAGAATCTTTTAATACTTGGATTTGAGTTTTTAATGAAGAAAATGAGAAGAAAGAGCGCAAAGATTTCTTATTTGCGAGATGAAATCCCCGATTTGAGAGGTGAGCTTGCCGGATTGAGAGGTGAGCTTGCCGGATTGAGAGGTGAGCTTGCCGAATTGCGAGGTGAGCTTGCCGAATTGCGAGATAATTTAGGAGAAATTATTTCAAGAATGCGTAGTTAGAATATTTGCTATATATATATATACTTTGATATCATTAATTTTTTCTAATTATTATATATATTTATATAATATATAATATATATGGACCAAAGAGAACAATTTGAACGTGTATTATCAAAAAATGATTTATTTATATTAGGGTTAGGTAATATAATTGGTATTGGTATTTTAATTATAGTAAGTTCTGTTGCTAAGAATTGTGGAAATTATAGTTGGTTAGCAATGTGTATAGCGGGTATTTTTGCTTTATTAACGGCATTAAGTTATTCTGAGATATCTTCTGCTTTTCATAATAATTCAAGTGAAATTGGTTTTGTAAAATATGCTTTTAATACTGATATGGGGGCAAATATAATAGGTATATTAATTTTTATTACTGAAATAATAATATTATCAAGTATATCACAGGGTTTTGGATTATATTTTACAAATATTTTTAAGAGCTTTAATCCTATCTTTGTATCAATATTAGCTGTAATATTATTTTCATATATTAATTATAGAGGTATTAAATTATCGGCTGATTTTTCCAAATATTTCTTGGCTATTAATGTTGGTATTATGTTTATTTTAATAATATATGGAATAATGAATATTAAAAGTTCAAAAATATTAGTTGAAAAGAACGCAAGTGCCTCTGATTTAATTAAAGGCAGCGTGGCCGCATTATTTTGTTTTTTGGGTTTTTCGGCAAATACAAATTATATTAGCGAATCCAAAGACCCTTCGCAAATTCCACAAGTAATAATAATAACTACATTGTTTTCAATATTTTGTTTTACATTGGTAATGATTTCTCTACAAGTCGGATTAGGTTCAAAACAAATAGCAAACTCAACCGCGCCATTGCGAGATTTAATTAAATTATATTTTGGAGAAATAGGTGGATTAATATTTAGTGTAATCGCATTGGCATTTATATCAAATTGTTTATTATTAACTTGTCTAACCGAATCGCGGTTTTTACATTCTTTAATTGAAAATATATCACAACCTTTATCTGACGCCGATATGAAATCAAAATATGGAACGCCTTATATTTCAATTATTATTGTTTGTATTTTAACAATATGTTGTATATTATTTTTCAAATCAATAAACAAAACCGCGCTCTTTGGTGACGTATTAACTATCGGAATATTTATTATGGTTAATATGATTGCCATATTTTTAAGATATTATGACGACGAAAAAATGAAAAGGACTTATATAATGCCTTTGAATTTTGGCAAATTACCAATAACCGCTGTGTTAGGTGTAATTTTAGGTTGTGGGGCATTGGGAATGTTATGTAAAAATGGAGGGCATTAAGGTTTCGCTATTTATAAAAAGTCGTCTTTATTTTTTTTTAGAGTAATATGTGTTTTTGTATCACTTAAAGGTGTTGTTTCATTTAAAGCAGCAAAGAGAATATCATAATTTTTTTGGGTGTTTGTTTTTATTTTGTCTTTGTTTTCTGTAAATTTAATTTTTAATTTTAAATCATTTAAATCAATTTCTAAATCTGTATTTGTATCTATACCATATTTTGTAGATAATAGTTTTGATAATTCTTCTGGTTTTGTTGCTATTTTATTAATTGCATCTTTAAATTGTGTTGCTTCTGCGGCTGCTTTTGCTGCTGCAACGGCTCTTGCTGCTTCTGCGGCTGCTTCTGCGGCTTTTGCGGCTTTTTCTTCTGCTTCTGTTGTTGACCCTTTTGGGGTTGCTGTTGTTGACCCTTTTGGGGTTGCTGTTGGTGACCTTGGTGGGGTTGCTGTTGTTGACCCTTTTGGGGTTGCTGTTGGTGACCTTGGTGGGGTTGCTGTTGGTGACCTTGGTGG
>B570J29032_109958863_pt1 | contig 15539 bp, 7 predicted proteins | sample LakMenEpi16Nov12_FD_29032 | JGI IMG/M metagenome (IMG submission 29032) | reverse complement strand
ATGGTTAAATCTTGGTTTTGTAAATATGCACGCTGCAAGGTGTAAAAGGTTTTGTAATTATTTTCGATATTAGTAGTTGGGCTAAAGGCAGCAATTAAACTTTGTGCCAAAGCCAATTGCCCTGTGCTTAACTTTTGCTCAATATTTTTGTATTTACCAAAAGTGGCTGGTGCATTGTTGGTAGTATTAAAAGTGCTTAATGTAGCATTAACTGCGGTTAAAGCAGGCTCTACCGTAATATCGGTAAACACTAAGTTTTTATTAATTTCTTTAGTGGCCGCTAAATTAACAGAATAGGTAACATTATCTGCTGCAATATCGGTTAACAAAGCCTCGCGGCAAGTTGGGCAGCCACCACCACCTGGCGGGGCAGTAGCGCAACCTAAATTAGTACCAGTTGCATTATTTACTAAACCATTACCAATACCATAAACTTGCGCTGGATTTAAAACTGAATTAGAATTAAATGTTGGAACATAAGTAGCCACATTTCTATTATATAAAATAGAGTTAATTGGAAAACTAGCATCGGTAAAAGTATTAAAATTACCGCTGCCCCAAGTGCCTAGCCACCTATTGTCGCTTGGCGCCGTGCTGGTACCTTGCTGCCCAATAATGCCATTATTGCCTAAATACAAACCACGCCTTAAATTTTGCATGTTATTATTACGCCATATACTGGCGCCATTGTAACTTTCAAAGTCAAAGCCTATAAACATGTTGGTTAAGGTATTACAGCGTATGCTGTTTAAAGCCGTAGCTGTATTGCTTGGTCCGCTGTTCATACTTGCATAAACACCAGCTACTAAGGTATTGGTAATATTAAAGCCCGTTATGCGGTTACTATTTATGGCGTTAGCGTAATTAGCCGCGCTGTATATTCCGTACTGTGGTTGTGTGTTTGGATCAACAACCATATTAATGCTGTTTTGCGCAACAGTAGCTACATAACCGCCAAAATTAAACCCAATAACTTGCACACCTCGCCAAACATTGCCCAGTGTGTTTTTTTGTATTCTAAAGTCGGCTAAACTTTCAGTATAAGTAGATGCTCCACTAAACAAACTGTTAGCTGCATAAATGGCATGGTAAACCCTAGGCACGCCTGCGGAAGTTGTTGCGGCTAATTTAGGTACAATTGTGTTACTGTTTATGCTGGCCTGTCCAAGATACAATCCATACGCAGGTACACCCGGCAAGGCCATAAAATAAGGACTCAAATTAGCAGCTATACCATTATATATATTTTGCATTAAGTTAAAACTAACCTTGTATGCTTTTACTTTATTAGTGATTATTTGTACCCCAACGAAACCGGTAGTATTTAATGGACTTGGAGGACTTGTGTATTGGTTACTTCTAAAATCTGCATATTGCACATCAACATTGTACATATAATCTGCACCAATACCAATGTAGCAATCGTAAAATTTATTAATACGTCCGTTATTAGATGCTAAACTCGGGTGTGTGCAATTAAGCACATTGTTACTATAGGTTACATAATTTGATTTGGCATAAATACCATAGCCCCCTCTTATTCTACAACGAGGTGTACAAAGAATAACCCTTCGGCTGTTTTGAAAAGTGTTGTTTTGACTTTCAATGTTACTACCTTCGCCAAAAATACCAAACATTAAATTATCAAAAAGGTTAAAAAGTCCATTACCTGTTGCTGTTTTGTTACCTATTAAAACACTTGTAACACTTGGGCTAACCACAGGGTTAGCAATAGTGCCACTATTTTCAACGTAAACCCCTGCATAGCATGGAATATTTGCAAACGGTGCTTTTAAATTAACGGGTGTATAACCACCAACTAAATAAGGGCTGCTTAAAGCATTAGTTGAACCGCCAACTGCATTTAAATTAATTGCAAAAGGCCAAGTTCCCGTACCGGGTGTTATAGCTAAATCACGACATGTAAAAACTGAGTTTTCAATTATAAATGGTGCAGGGTTAACAGGCTGCGTATAATTTTCAATACTCACTCCTGTGCGATTGCGGTTAAATGCAGCTCCAACAATGGTAATGTCAGGTGTTAACGTATTAGTTGTGGTACTACCATTACTGCGAACAGCTACAATGGCATCTTCAATTAAATCGCCACCGGTATTCATAAATAATTTACCCGTGTTGGTTATTTCAATGCCTGTCCACATATCTGAACAAGCATATAAATGCAATCCAGGGGCATCTGCAATACCAGCTGTTTGTAATGTTGCATTTGGTGCAACAGTTATTTTAACGTTTGGCGCAATGGCAAACTCGCCACTAAGGTAAACTAACCCATCTAACGTTACATTTTGATTTAAGGCATAAAAACCATTAATGGTAGTGGTAGCGCCTGGCGCACCAATGGTGCTGCCGCTAATATAATTATTACTTATGCAACAACTGTTACTTACACTAACGCTCACGGTGTTAATTGCAGTGCAGCCAGCAACACTTGTGGCAACACAAGTATATGTTGTGTTTACAGCAGGTGTAACGTTAATACTAGCGGTTGTTAAGCCGCTTGGTGTCCATGAGTAGCTGATTGGGAAGGGATTACCTGTTCCTGTAAAAGTAACCGCAACACCAATATTAGTTTGTAATGTGCTAATATTTGCACATAAAACGGCAGAACCAGAAGCATTTAATTGAAAACCTTGATTTATATTAACCGTAAATTGATTACAAACATTACATAAATTGTTTGTAGGACTGGTATAACAATAAGTAACGGTTTGTGTACCTAACGATGTTAACACAGGATTAACATCAATATTGGTGCCGCCAAAAATTTGATTTTGATAAAAGGTACCCATGTTGGTACCGCTCCATGTGCCACCTGTAGGAGTGCCGGCTGCCAAGTAATCCTCCATGTAATAGGTTTGATAAGTACACCAATTGGTTGGGAGGTTGGTAAAGGTGATTGGGGGATTAGGGTTAACAGCCAATGTTGCACTTGCACTGCAAAATCCATTATCAGTAAATACCGTGTAAACAACATTGGTGGTTGGAGTTATTACAATGCTGCTTGTAGTATTACCTCCGGGAAACCAAGTGTAATTAACACTACCCAATGGATTTGGATTGGCAACCAAAGTATAAGTTTGGCCACTTGTAAAACAATTTGTACCTGTAGGTAAAGCACTAATGCTTGTTGTAAATGGCGGTAGATATGTTACATTAAAGGTGATGGTTTTTGTGCAAAAAATACCAATGCTTGTATTTGTAGGAACCACGTAACTATAGGTATAAACCCCTGGTGCAGGTTGCGGCGTAATTGCTAAATCAATATAACTGCAAATGTTACCACCACAATTCCCGTTAATTAAATTAGGTCCCAAAAAAGCACCTGTAGTTGGCGTAACTGCTGATAGGTATGTTTGTAAAAAGCCCGAAGACGAATTAATACAAACCGGCGGAACAGGACTAATACTTAAAGTAGGAATATTAATTGCTGTTGTATATTGTGCTGTACATGAACCGTTACTGGCGGTGAGTGTAAAAATAGTTGTGTTGGTTACATTAACAGCAATACTCGAAGTGGTGGCGCCACCAGGTTGCCAGTTGAACGTAGTGCCGGGCGCAAAAGCAGTTGCATTAAGGGTATAATTTCCGCTAGAGCAAGTTGTAGCGTTAGTGTTGGTTGTGATGCCGCTTACATAAGCATTATCAAAATCTGTTATAACACAGCCAATACTATTTGTGTAAGTGCAAGTTATCGGATATATACCCAAAGGTAAAGTTGGTGGGTTATTAAAAGCAAAAACACCGGCATTGTTCGTAACACCAATTCCAGAAAATGTTGGATTGACAGGTGCTACATATTGTGATAAGTCAGTATAACTATTAGAAGTGCAAACTGAACTTGGCAGTTGAAACGGCTGATTACTTAATGGAATTATATTTACATCATCAAAAAGTAGGTTACTGGTAGCTGTGAACGGATGATTATTCATGAAATTATTCGCTATATCATTCGGTCCCATTAGCAGTGCATTATGAGGTAAACTACCAGATGAATTAAATGTAAATGTGCCAGTATTAAGAGACCATACCTCCGGCACGTAATTCATTGTAAAAGAAAGGATAGTATTTTGTGTTCCTAATGATGGATTTCCGATAACTGAAAATACTGAATTTAAATTTTGTAAAGTTGCAAAGCTATAAACAAATTGGCCTGGAAATAAATTTAAAGGTGCTGTTTTTATAGCAGACCAAAAACTCAACTTGTATGACACTCCAGGAATTAATGGCGAATTTAAAGAATTAGCATAAACCTCACTTGTAGAGGTGTTGTTATTAATCACAATAAGCTGTCCCATATGCCTATCGTTCGGTGTTCCATTATGTGTCTCTTTTGAATTTAAATTTGTACAATTCCCACATGCTGGGTTGCCAACTTGTAAACTACCAGCAGAAACGTTACAAAATCTATCATACAAGTCACATGAACCGTGATAATTTTTCCAACACGGAACGTAAGTTGTCCAATTATTCATTCCCGCACAAGTGGTATTGCTAGGTATAGACTCAAAATCGCCGTTACTAACTATTTCACAACTATTATTGACATTGCAATTAGTACAAGGTGCAAAAACTGTAACGTAAGTTACATTGCCATAATTACTTGAGGAAATATCTTTTGGAATGTATTTAATTAATATGTTACCGCAATAATTAGTTGTAGTTGTATTGCAAATTAAAATATCTGAGGCAGTTTCAGATAAAATCAAACCACTATAACTATACACAAAACTGGGGCAAGTTACAGATGAATTGGCAACATCATTAACTGATAGTAGAGACTTTGGAATCGTAATACAGCTTGATGTCATAATAATCGTTGGATTACCTGTTGCAGAAAGACCATCATTTACGCCCCAAACACTTAAGTTGCTGCAATTTCCACCTGTATATGTAATATTTGCCCCCAAAGCAATACTTGAATATGAGTTATTTACAGAGTAGCCCAAATCACATAAAACATATCTTTCTTCTTCAACTGGCCTTCGTTTAATATAGCAATTTCCGGTATTATTTGCATTGCACATTAAAAAATAAAGGTTATTGTTACTTCCTAAAGGAATTGTACTAGCTGAGCAGATTGAACTAAACGAAGCAGGAACATTGCACAAATCTTCAAAATGACTCAAACTACTTCCTGTCTCAAAACAATTAGGAGTATAAATTGCACTATTCACGTTAGAACTAATGTATCTTGCTGCATTTGAACAATTTGTAATATCCGAAACACTGGAACTTGTGCAATTTAAAGGATTGATTTGAGTATTTGAGCCCATAAAGGCATAATTGTAATTAACGCAACTACTTGTAGGTGATGTAAGTAAAGGCAAACTAGAACTGTTGTGTAAATAAGTATCATACTTTGAATAATAATTATTTAAACTACCAAATAACGACACTCCGCTTGGTCCTATTAATGAATAAAATCCTAACGCATGCATTACTTCGTGCAGTGCCACAGTGTACAAATCGTATTCGTTATTTGCAATCGTTAATGTTGCTAAATTCAAATTCCAATTAAAATTTGCGCCAATTCTGATTTGAGTATGATAAAAATTATTCGGTAAATTAAAATTACCAGATGTTACTCCATTATACGCATCAACGCCACTCAAAATTGTTTTCTGAACCGCATTGAGGTCAATTCCAGGAAATGGAGATGCGGGGTTTAACGGATACAAATGATAAGGACTAGCAGAAGCCAAAGCCGGTGTTGATAATGGAAATTGATCGCAATAGACATTTACTTTAGTTGTATTGGTTGGGGAAGATAATGGCGAGTTTATGAAATTAGAAATATCACCAAATACATTGCATAAAACGTTTTGAAATGCAGCACCGTTAGTTCCTGTGAAAACGGAACCCGGAGCAAAATACAAATTAAAATAACCTGCCGTACAACTTACAGTTGGCGCTGGTCTTTTTAATGTTAGCCCACTTCCAAATGGTGCATGCAGCATTAAATCAACAATTGGCTCTTTAGTTCCGAATCTATCAATAATCGAATCAAAAAGAAAATTTTGAGAATTCAAACTTATATTAGTGAAATAGAATATTAAGCAAACAAAAAATATTTTTTTCATAATCGACTTTTGTTTAACAGGTTCTTCAATACAGCTTTGTTGTTTTTATTTAAAAATTAGGCGTGAACCTCTGCTTAATCAATCAACTGTAAGAGGTACTTGGAAGAACCTGTCAAAATTGAAAGACAAATAGAAGAACACGCCATTCGACGTGTTGCTTCGCATCGTAAACCAGTTTGCCGAAATTTTCCAAATTTTCTTATACAGAAGAACAAATAAGCAACGCTTAATTTCTTCTTATTATTAAAACAAATTTAAAACAAAAAACTAAACTTGCAAATTTTTGCTGACATATTTGTTAGCTAGAAGTATTAAATGTTTAATAAGTAATAAAACTACAGTAAAAAATATAAATACTTACTGTGTGATAAAGAAGTAACGCTTAATTAGTGCTGAGTAAATCAAACTAACCGCAGTTAACTTCTTAAAACAGTCATATAATCTCCAACTAAGCTATGTAAAGTTCATACTTGCCACAGTATAAAGCGGAGTTGCGGATATTAACTTCTAAATTGCCTTTTCGTAATGCGGAATAGATATAGTTAATTTCTTACTACGCGTTGTTCAAAGTTGAGTTAGCATAAACAAAAGATGAATTGATGTGGTTGACTTTAAACTTGCTGGAATCAAATTGTGAATAGTGAATTTAATTTCCCTTATTTAAAACCAAGTGTATATTTTTTTGTAAAATATCACTTTACAGCACTACTAATGTGTTAACGCCATGCATTTTCGAACATGATGACGACACATAATAGACTTATCCTACAAATTATTCACCGGTGGTTTTTGCACCGGAATTTTAAATTCACTGAGCATACTTGTTTTAATGTTAATGGTTAAAAAATAACTCTTTCTAACCCCAAAAGGTACCCAGTCAATCCGCGCTTCCCAGCATTTTAAATCACGGTAAATGTTTACACTGGTGTAACTTAATTTTTGAGTAGCAAAGTCAAAACCACTTGTAATGCCTATTTTCCAAAATTTGGTTGGTTGAATGTTTGCGCGCCAGTTCAAGGCATGCGTTGGCAAAATTACAGCACGTTGGTGATTTTGAATTAAACTTAAATTATAATTAAATGTAATATCCCAAGGCAATTTTTCTTCAGTTTCCTTTTTCTTGATTGCTTCGGCTTCCGCCGAATTATTTTGATCCGGTGATTTACGCAAATTCTGCAAAGCCATTAGTTTATCACTGCCAAAACTAGTGTTTACGGCCACATTTGCCGAATTAAACTGCGCCAGTGTTCCGTTATTCTCCAACAATAATTCATTAACACGGCCGCCGGTGATGCGATTGCGTTTATAAGGGTCAAAATCTGCACTGGCTACCACATCAAAATTTTTAAATAAAACCGTTCGTGCACTTAAACCGATATTGCTCATATGAAAACTATCGGCAGCAAAATTATAGGCGCCACTGGCACTTAAGTTTTGTAACAAAGTCACCTTTCTGTAGGTTATTCCGGTGTCGGTTTTTTGTTTGAATTTAGCTTCAATATTGTTATTTAAGTTCAAACTCAAAGCATTTTGCTCTCCCTGCGCGGGACCACCAAAAATAGAATTCTGAAAAATAGAATAGCGTGTGGTAGCTCCCAAACTGTTAGTCTGCACACTTTTCCAAAAACCAACATTATCTGCGCCTAAATCAGGCCGGTAAGTATAAGCCAAAGTTGGAATCATTAAATGTCTAATTTGTTTCAAATTTCCTTTTTTATACGCGTAGTCAAAAAAGACTTTAGTGTTTAAACTGGTGGTAAAATTGGCGTCATAGCCCCCAACAAACCCATTCACTGTGTCGGTTTCGATGCGGCCTCCGTTAATCAGTGCATTGTCTGAAATAAAATTCTGACGAATGGTTTTGGTGTACATTACTGAATTAAAATTTAAAGCCGGTGTAACTGTAATGTATTTTGCAATGTTAAAATTTGTACTGATAGGTAACGAATGCCTTACGCCATAGGCCAAGCGGTTTTCAAAATCAGACGTTCTAAAAATGGTGCTGTCATAACCTTTTAATGTGTTGCGTGCTTCAAATAAATAACTGATACCAATTTTATCAAATACGTTTTGTTTAACGGCATTTTCGCGCTTAAACGGGAAAAAACGATTGACGTTATAGGTTAGCTGCGGAAATGAAATTTCAACCGGTTTTAAATTGTTGACAGAACTTTGATTATGCGTTGCATTGATGCCCAGCGACGAATTTTTAAAACTTTTACTAAAACTTATGTTCGACTGAAAATTGTTCTGTAAGAATTGCGCAGAGTTTTGTGCGTTGATTCGGTTAAACTGCTGGTTCTTTACAAAATTAACGTTTGCACTAAAACGAACAGTTGGGTTGTTTTTATTATCCATACTGTGTTGCCAGCCTACACTGTAACCTTTTTGTTTAGAAAACTGAGCAGGTATATCTTTATCACCAACATTTAAACTGTTATAGGCTAAATTTACGACACCAACTGATTTATAAAGAATGTTGTAATTGTTAACTGTTCTTATTGCAAAACTCCCGTTTGTGTAAATATCTGCATAGGCAATAAAATCTGTTTTATCATTAATGCCCCAATAAAAACCGGCATTCCTCAAGTTAAATCCTTGGGATGCGTTGTTGCCAAAAGTTGGCATTAAAATGCCATTTTTTTGTTTTTTAGAGTTTGGAAAATAACCAAACGGCAAGCCTAATGGTGTTGGCACTCCTCCAATTTCCAAATACATAGGCCCGGTTACAATTTTATCATTTGGAATAATTTTAGCCTTGCCCGCTCTAAAACGTGTCCGCGCATCTTTCTCCAAACAAGGAATGCAGGTCATGTTTTGCATGTAAATAATATTGCTGCTGTCTTTTTTAATCTGTTCCCCAATTACTAAGAGCTCACCCTGCTTAGTCATGGCCTGGTAAATTTTCCCTTTTTTGGTTTTTAGGTTATAGAGTATTTTTTCGGCCTCCATGGTTTGTTCACCATCTTTGAACACGGGATTATCAACTAACTTGCCCGTACTATCTTTCTTACCATAGGCACCTATAACATTTTTTTTGATGTCTATTTCAATACGATCAGCGGTAATATCCATTTCACCATAAAGCACATTGGCTTTCCCATAAAGAATAACACGGCTGCTGTCATTTAAAAACACAATACTGTCTTTGGCAGTATATTTAATGGTTTCATTTAAAAGCGCCCCATCCTCTTCTTCCTCTTCAATTGATTTTGTATTAATGGCAGTGCTGCTTGGCGTGGACTTTATACTATCACTCACCGTTTGAGCCGTTAAAGAAGGTGTAACACTCAAAGATATTAACATTATAAAGAAGAAAACTACTTTGCTATGTTTAGTGATAATCAACTGATTAGTAATAATTTTAATGCAATGTACAAAGCTACAATAGTTTATTAATTGTTTTGAGTTTTAAGTAATGCAGAGCGTTAAAAAATATAAATATTTGCTAGTTAGTGCCTTGTGCATTTGCACTTTAGTTTTTTCGTCATTTATTCTAAAAACAAGCACTAAAACCCGCAAACCCGGTCAAATCAAAACCATTGTAATTGATGCAGGCCATGGTGGTAAAGACCCCGGTTGTAATGGTTTAAATCACAAAGAAAAAGAAGTGGCACTTGCCGTTGCACTTGAACTAGGTAAATTAATTGAAGAAAACTATAAAGACATTAAAGTCATTTATACACGTACTACAGACGTTTTTGTTGAATTAGAAGAGCGAGCGCAAATTGCCAACAAGGCCAAAGCCGACTTATTTATTAGTATTCATTGTAATGCTGCGGGTAAGCCTGTGTATATAAAGGACCCCAAAACCGGAAAAAAGAAAAAGAAAACTTACAAGAATAAAAAAGGAAAAATTGTAGTAGTTGAAAAACCCAACCCTGAGCCATTTGGGACAGAAACCTATGTAATGGGATTAAAAAACGAAGAGGGGAAAATGAAAGTAGCAACCCGCGAAAACTCTGCCATTTTTTATGAAGATGATTACGAAAAAAAATACGATGGTTTTGATCCTGATAGTCCGGAAAGCTACATTATCATGAGCAATTACACAAGTGCTTACGTGATTCAAAGCGCTAATTTAGCCATGAAAATTCAGGAGGAATACACTAAAAAAGCCGGTCGAATAGATAAAGGTGTTCACCGTCAGAGTATTTGGGTATTATGGCGAACCGCCATGCCAAGCATTTTAACAGAAATTGGTTACTTAACTAACCCCTTAGAAGAACAATTTCTTGGAAGTAAAGAAGGCCAAAGTTATCTGGCTAAAGCCATTTTTAGAGGGTTTAGAAAATATAAAGATGAGCTGGAGGGAAATAAAAAAGACTACAACGATGAAATCGAAAATCAAAAACCACTCGAAAATGAAAATATTAAAGCGGGCAATATACCCGGACAACGGAAGCTAATTGATGAGGAGGATGAAGAGGATGAGGATGAGAAAAAAACGACAACTATAAAGGATACTACCAAAGTTAAAACAACGCAGGCACCAAAAACAGAAACGATTACACCTGTTAAAGCCGTTGAAACAACTACTACATCAACTCAGGCTGCAGAAACTAAAGAACCCGTTAAAGAAGACAGCATCGTAAATGCCAACAGTATCATTGAAAAATTCAAAGAAAAAAATAAGGAGACTTCAAAGACTAATACTATTGCGGCTGTTCAGAGTAAAACGGTTTCAACACAACAAAAAAATAATGAGCCAGTAGCAGCATCTAACGACATTAAATTTAAAGTTCAATTTGCCAGCAGTGATGTAGAGCTTAATTTAAAGCAAGAAAAGTTTGCAGCAATTATAGAAGGGGCTTATTACAAATCTGGAAATACGCTGAAATATACCTCCGGTAATTTTTCTGATTTTAAAGAAGCCGTGAAACACCAAAACAGCCTCCGCGAAAAAGGTTTTAAAGATTGTTTTGTGATTGCTATGCAAAGCAACACAAGGTTAGATGTGAATGAGGCGAGAAAAAAAACCGGCCAGTAGCTACTCTTTCGTTTTTTGTTCTTCTTGAACTAAAGGCTTGGTGTAAATGATATCTACCCTACTTCTTCTTGATTTATCTGATTTCTTAGGTCCTTGAAAAGTAATGTTAGAATAGTCTCTTGCTTTACGCACAACCACCAAAGCAATATCATCAATTCGTTGCTTTGCAATATCCTTAAATTCACTTTTATCATAGTAGGCGTGTATTTCTACATCAGATTTGGAACCTTTTAAAGTAGCCGCCCAGTTACCTATTTTAACTTCGTTGCTATCTAAAAGTTTAGTTGCAAGCCCACTGTAATATAAACGAAGTGTATCTTTTTGTCCAATTAATTTAGCCGAACAAATTACCAAAGCCAAAAGTGTTACTTTTCTGATAAACATATAAACTACTTGTTCTGCGTAAAGCTTGCGCTCATGTATTCTCTGTTCATGCGTGCAATGTTTTCCAAACTAATTTCTTTAGGGCATTCGGCTTCACAAGCGCCTGTATTTGTACAATTTCCAAAACCCTCTTCGTCCATTTGCTTAACCATGTTTAATACACGATCTTGTTTTTCTACTTGGCCTTGAGGTAATAATGCTAACTGACTAACTTTAGCACTTACAAATAACATTGCGCTACTATTTTTACAAGCCGCCACGCAAGCGCCGCAGCCTATACAAGCCGCTGCTGCAAAAGCAGTATCAGCATCGTCTTTTGGAATTAAAATGTTGTTTGCATCCTTAACATTACCGGTATTCACGCTAATAAAACCACCCGCAGCCATGATTCGATCAAAGCTGCTTCTATCAACAGCTAAATCTTTGATTACAGGAAATGCGGCACTTCGCCATGGCTCCACTACAATAGTATCGCCATCTTTAAAACTACGCATATGCAATTGGCAAGTGGTTACGCCTTGCTTTGGTCCATGTGGTCGGCCATTAATATACATACTGCACATACCACAAATACCTTCACGGCAATCATGATCAAAAGCAATAGGCTCTTTACCATCGTTAATTAATTTTTCATTAACAACATCAAACATTTCCAAGAAGCTCATATCCGGGCTAATGCCTTTGGCTTCAATGGTTTCAAAACGACCTTTTTCGTTCTTGTTTTTCTGTTTCCAAACCTTTAAGGTTAAGTTCATGTTTCCGCTCATAATAGTTATTGGTTAATTGGGAATAGTAATTAGCCTACGCCACATTTAAATTTCTTATTTTTTGATTAATACTTTTAATTAGCCCTTGAAGAATTTTACCAACTTCTTCTATTTTATTTTGTGTTTCAATAAACTCCTTTTCACTTATAAAATTTAGGTTTTTAGAAATTAAAACCATTGTTTCTACTTCCATCAAAGAACCCCTCGCAATTCTCAAAAATTGCAAGTAGTTTTTAGATAACTCCCTCCCCCAACCCTCTGCAATATTGGATGGTACAGAAATTACTGCTTTATTCAATTGACTTACTAAACCATAACGTTCATCAATAGGGAATTTTTTAGTTAAGGAATAAACATCAGTTACCAAAGCAATTGATTTTTGCCAGGCAATTAAATCTTTGTATGTGCTGCTTTTTAATTCCACTTCGTAGTCTAATTCCTATTTACTAGTTACTAATATCTACTTATAAGACCTCTGTGCAATTTTAATATTCTCGTATTTCAACTCTTCTTTATGTAACTCAAATTGGCTTTCTCCTTTGTATTCCCATGCAGCTACGTAAGCGTAATTTTCATCATCGCGTAAAGCTTCGCCTTCTTCGGTTTGGTATTCTTCGCGGAAGTGGCCACCACAACTTTCGTTACGGTTTAGTGCATCAATACACATTAATTCGCCTAACTCAATAAAATCTGCCACACGGCCTGCTTTTTCAAGCTCCGGATTAAACTCATTAGCATCTCCGGGAACACGCAAGTCACTCCAGAATTCTTTACGCAATTTTTGAATTTCGGCAATAGCCCAGGTTAAACCTTCCTTATTACGGGCCATCCCGCATTTATCCCACATGATTTTTCCTAAACGTTTATGAAAATAATCTACAGACTTGCTACCTTTAATTGATAAAAACTTATTAATCTGATCCTGAACATTTTTTTCTGCCTCCACAAATGCAGGATGATCTGTAGGAATTGCTTTCGTGCGAATTTCCTCACTTAAATAAGCTCCAATAGTATAAGGAATTACAAAATAACCATCCGCTAAACCTTGCATCAAAGCACTCGCTCCTAAACGGTTGGCACCATGATCACTGAAGTTGGCTTCACCTAAAGCATACATGCCCGGTACTGTTGTCATCAAATTATAATCTACCCATAAGCCGCCCATGGTGTAGTGAACAGCAGGATAAATACGCATTGGAGTTTCGTAAGGATTTTCTCCGGTAATTTGCGCATACATATCAAATAAATTACCGTATTTCTCTTTTACAACTTCCTTACCCAATCGCATAATCTCTTCTTTAGTTGGGTTTTGAATGTTCTTTTTTGTCGCTTCTGTTTTACCGTAACGTTCCGTGTTGGCCGCAAAATCTAAATAAACAGCTAACTTACTTGAACCAACGCCATAACCTGCGTCGCAGCGCTCTTTAGCAGCACGACTGGCTACATCGCGAGGCACCAAGTTACCAAAAGCCGGGTATCTTCTTTCTAAATAATAATCTCTCTCATCTTCCGGAATATCGGTAGGCTTCCGGTTATCATCTTTCTTTTTTGGAACCCAAATGCGCCCGTCGTTCCGTAATGATTCGCTCATCAATGTTAGCTTTGATTGATGATCTCCACTTACCGGTATACATGTTGGGTGAATCTGTGTATAACAAGGATTCCCGAAAAATGCGCCTTTTTTATGTGCTTTCCATGCTGCAGTAACGTTACTACCCATAGCGTTAGTGCTCAAAAAGAATACGTTTCCATAACCACCTGTACATAATAAAACGGCATGTCCAAAATGTCTTTCTAACTTGCCGGAAATTAAATCCCTTGCAATTATTCCACGTGCTTTTCCATCAATTGTTACAACGTCTAACATTTCGTGACGAGCCAACAAAGTAACTGCTCCCATACCAACTTGACGCTGTAGGGCAGAATATGCGCCTAACAATAATTGTTGTCCGGTTTGGCCTGCGGCGTAAAACGTACGTTGAACTTGTGTTCCACCAAATGAACGATTACTTAAAGTTCCGCCATATTCTCGGGCAAAAGGAACACCTTGACCAACACATTGGTCAATGATGTTTCCGCTCACCTCAGCTAAACGATGTACATTCGCTTCTCTAGCTCTGTAATCTCCACCTTTAATTGTATCATAAAATAATCGGTAAATGCTGTCGCCATCATTTTGATAATTTTTAGCAGCATTAACACCACCTTGAGCGGCAATACTATGGGCTCTACGAGGAGAATCTTGAAAACAAAATACTTTTACTTTATAACCCATTTCGGCTAAGGTAGCAGCCGCAGAAGCGCCAGCCAAACCAGAACCAACCACAAGAACCTCTAAGCTGCGTTTGTTAGCAGGATTAACGAGCGGTACAGTTGAACGATACTTTGTCCATTTATTTTCTAAAGTACCTTCTGGGATTCGGGAATTTAATTTAGGAGAACTTGCCATATAATTGAATTATTTTATTTATTACATTGATCTTACAAACATTAAAACAGGCATTGCTGCAAATAATAAGCACACAATAATGCTGAACCAAATACCGGTTTTCTTAATAATTGGCGTGTATTTTTTGTGATTGATTCCAAGAGTTTGAAAAGCAGACTGAAAGCCATGTAATAAATGATAGAGTAAACTGATAACTCCCACCAAATAAATAGCAACAACCCACCAATGAGAAAAAACCTCTAACATTTCGTTATATGTGTTGTGTTGGTCTGCTGTGCCAGAAAAAACAGCAACCTTAGTGTCAACCCAAAAATGAGCCAAATGAACAACCAAAAACAATAACAACAAGGAGCCTAATACTCCCATACTTCTGCTATACCAAGAACTGTTGGCGGCTCCATTGATTTGCGCGTAGGCAACCGGACGAGCCTTTTTATTTTCGAGTGTTAAAATTAAAGCTTGATAAATATGCAATAATAAACCTGCAAACAAACCAATTTCCATAATGCGAATTACAGGATTGGTTGCCATGAAATGGGCGGCAGCATTAAAGGTTTCACCATTATCCGGAATAAAAATACAAGCATTAATACTTACATGGACGATTAAGAATGAGATTAAAAATAACCCCGTTAAACCCATTACTAATTTTTTGCCAATTGACGAATTAAGAAAACCTTTTTTACTCATAACTAATTTAAACTAAAGCTTGTTAATTAAAGCTTTGCAAATTTAGTAGTTTAACAATCATTGCCAAATGCTTGTTTATATATCTGGTGGTTTTTTTTTAGTTGATTAATTGTTTTTCAAAATTTAAAACTAAAGAATCCTGTAAATCATAGCCTAGC
>B570J29032_109958864_pt1 | contig 15542 bp, 7 predicted proteins | sample LakMenEpi16Nov12_FD_29032 | JGI IMG/M metagenome (IMG submission 29032) | reverse complement strand
ATTACATCAAAATTTATGTTTGACCCTGAGATTTATTTTTATTATGAGGTAAGGTTAAATTATAATGAAAAAACATATGAAGTTTGGGATAATAGTGTAAGAAGAGGAACATCAGTTCCAATAAAATGGTATGAATATATAAATCCATAATATGACAGAAAGAGATTATCATATTAAAATATCACCGGAATTTATTAGTGGAGACATTTTTAAAGTTAATTATAATGCTGGAACTATAACGGGGTCAGGTATTGTTAATAAGTGTTGTATTATTCCTGCAGAAACCTTTAAAATTGATTTAGTGGGGGCATCTTACATTTATTCGTCAATGACAGAAGTCTTGTCAGGAGGTACAAACACTACTAATATTTCGTCGGCGACAACCAAATCAGGTACTTCTTTATTAACCGGATTAACTATCCCAATTTTATTAACAGAAACTGTGACAGACATAGGATATTATTCTGTATTTGATGGTATGGTGTTACAACAAGAAACTATGACGAATTTTATCTTTTCGGGCAATAGTTCAAACTCAAAAAGGTGTTATGTTTATAATACATCGGATATTGAGTTTAAAAAGTATTTGGAGTTTTCTACATACAAGATTGATTGGGGTGATGGGCAAGTTAGTGCGGTAACATCAACATCAATGTACCATGATTATGCTAATAATACGGCATATACAATCACTATGTCAGGTATGAGCCCTTGGGGGACAAATGTAATAACAAAAACGGTTAACACACCATTCACGGGTGTAACAATAACAAATCCTAAAGGGGTTGCTTATTTTAAACCTGCGGGTGGTAATTGGTCAAATACGTTATTATCGTATGATTATATATTCAGTGGAGATTCAAGTTGTGGTGCAACATTAAATGATATTAATTTATTTAACCCAATAACATCAATTCCATTTTTAATAACGGGATATACAATGTCATCGTTAAGTGATTTAAAACAATATGGAACGACTCAATATATACCTAATCAATGGGTGACGGGTAATACTGGTACGATTGGTAAATATTCAGGAGTAAGTTCAAATGGTTTATATACCGCCTATACAATTAATGATATTGATTACTATGATTATTCAAATGGGACAACAATTTTTGTTGTAAAATCTTCGGGTTTAACTTCTGATATGTTAGTTTGTGAAAAAATAGTAAAAAATGATTTATTAATGAATATAATTGATGAAGCAGAAGTACAATCCAACATATTTATAGAACGAGGGAAGAACTCAGCACTTGAGAGAGTTGAAAGATTGGGTGAGGTTGACAACGTAGGTGATTTAGTCAAATACGGATATAAATTTTTTAATGTAAATAATAGTATATAATATGGCTACAGGAACATATGGGACAATAAGACCGGCTGACGTAAGTCCGGAAGATGTTGAGATAATTTTAAATTATACTCCATCAAGAGATGAAACAGATAATTTTGTTTTAACAAAATTGGATGCGAAGTCTATTTTAAGACCTTATTATAATAATGATACTACAGGTGTGAATAATGGTATTGAGATATTAGGTGGTTTATATAATTTAAAATTACCTGCTGAACAATTTAATCAAATTGGGATTTATACGATTTTTATTAGACCTGCTCAAATAAGAACAACAATATTAGATTGTGGTGTTTTATCGGCACTTCCTAATGTTAAAGGATTAATTTTTGATTTAAATTCTGTTCCATCTACTTATAGAAACAAATTTGTTAGTCAAGGGTTAGTTGGTTTTAGAATTGAATATCTAAATGCTGATGGGACAAAGATACCTAATTTCTTTAGAATTATTACCTCATCATTCTTTTGTGAACCGGTTGTTCAAAACTTAACAAATTCATCTCAAAAGGCTATTAGATATCGATATACAGATAATAACACTAATTTATTGTTTTGTACATTAACACCATCTTCGGCACCAACAAATAAGCCAAACGCCACACCATATATTGGTCAACCAAATCAAAATGTTATTATAACAAATACTTTCTTTAATCCAATAACTTTGGATATTGAAATTGGAGAACACGATTTCTCAACATTGGCTATTGCTTTATATGGTAATCAAACTAAATCTATTGATGATGGTGTGTATACACTATACGATAATGCTAATAACATATACAAACAATACAACTTATATGAGATTAGAGACCAATTTAACGAGTTATTATATGAAGTTAGACAAGACAGAGGGAATAACATAGATTTTAGTAAAAACTTTACAAATATAACCCAATAATGGCAATAGAAAAATTTACGTGTCCACCACAGACAGCATCCGGTGCAGGTACATTCTCCGATAATTTAGTTGGATTCCAACTTGTTGCGGGGGGTGGATTGACGCAAGGAAATTTTGAGTTCACTAGAGGAGTTAAGGAAAAATCAAATAGAACTTTTACAACAGGAGCATTCTCAAACCCTATTAACTTAGATAGTATGGGGGTTAATAGTGTTGTTCAATCAAAGGTGATATTTGAAAACAATTTTAAAGTTTATCCTAATTTTGATTTAACTGAAGTAACTAATTTTACATCATACGGTTCAATGGTTAAAAGAATTTCAACATCGGTTGAAATGATTATTAGTAAATTTCCGGCAGCGTTGGAGGTTACTTTTATGGATGAAAACTATTTAACCGGAGCTACTGCGACAAACATTTCATATAATCCAATAGTTAATGAAACAAGTATTGATTTAGATATTTCAAGAATTAGAAACCCTTTTGATATTGATTTTACTGTTAACGCAACTAGAAATTTAGAACTAAGAGAGATTCAAGTTTCTCCTTTAAGAAATATGACAAATCAATTTGCCAAATACTCCTTATATTATGGTGGTGTTGGATTTGATGTTACTCATATTGAGCCAACAACGTCATCAACTACAGGAACCCTTAGAATATACCTTAAAGGTGATGTTTTTCCGGGTCAAACTCAGACACAAGATGATTTAGTTATTAGACCAAATGATTATCAGGTTAATAGAGTTCTTAATGAGGATTTGGATGAAGTTCAACGATTTTTATTAAATAGAAATGTTGTTCCTATTTATACAGCAACTTTCCAAGTTCCAAATGAAAACGATGATGGAACTTTTTATATTCAAAATAAGTTAGTGACTTGGCCGTTATATGGTAATTGGAATTTGGATATATTAACCAATTCCTTTACAATATATTTAACAACATTAAATGAGATTAGTTTGTCTTTTGATGGATATCAAACAAATCTTGTTTCAAGATTTTTAACAACTGATTCACTTAAAGAATTTGACACCTCTGACCAAAAAATTGAAAAAATATTACAAATTTACGGTAGAAGTTTTGATGAAACTAAGAAATTCATTAATGGTTTAGCTTATATGAATTCGGTGAATTATAACACCGGAAACGATATTCCGTCTCAATTACTAAAAAATTTATCACAAACATTAGGTTGGGCGACAAATATGTCCCCAATTACTAACGAGGACTTTTTAGGTTCGGTATTTGGTCAAAAGAATGTTGATAAATCCGCTTTTAGTGGTGTAGGACAGTCTCAAACGCCTGACGAGTTAAACTACCAATATTATAAGAATTTAGTTCTTAATTCCGCCTATTTGTTTAAATCAAAAGGGACTAGAAAATCCATAGAAACTTTAATGAGGTTAATTGGTGCTCCGGACGCTTTAATTGATTTTAATGAGTATGTTTGTTTAGCTGACCAAAGAATTAATATGTCAGAGTTCGACTCTCAATATGCTAAAATATCGGGTGGAACATATTCTAAAACATTACCGACATTAGAGAGTGGATATACATTCAATATACAAGGGGTTCAATATTCTGGTTTTACAACAACATCAGTTCTTCAAGAAGTTGATTTAAGTAAAGGAGATTATCCAATTAGTGATAGTGGATATCCTATGTCACCGGGTAATTCTGAAACATATTTTTATCAGATGGGTGCTGGTTGGTTTGAATCAACACCAAAACATAGGTCATTAGAACAACCGGATTTAACTAATAGTGTGTTCACAGGTTCAAATCCTAATTATCAAACAAAATTAGCTCCATTTACTTATGGGCAAGAATATTTGAATGTATATAAATCATTCCCATTTACTGATTTAGGTTATAACATAAGAACAGCCGTAGATAACAATAAAACGTGGGTTGATAGTGAAATTGGGGATAGAAATAATTTAGATGGTGGGTATAACGCATTATATAATGTTGGGGCAGAAGGTTTAGTTATTAATGTTAAAAATATTGATTTATACTTAAACCCCTCTCAAGGATTATCTTACGATGTTTGGTATATGTCAAGACAATACAACTTCCCAATTAATAATCAAGGTTTGGGTTATGTTGCACCAACAAGATGTAACCCTAATCCGGTATCGTCTTATCCACATAACGGTGGTGTTGACTCAACCCTTATTAATCCCCAACCAAGGAAAGAAACCTTTTTTGAGTTTGCTCAAACATTTTGGAAAAACACAATTAATGTTAGAAATAGACAATTTGCAACAGATGGTGGAACAAGTGGATATCCAACGTTATCATCAATATATTGGAATTATTTACAATCAGAATCTTTAGCTGGAATTCCAAATGATAACTTCACATACAAAACAATGATTGAGTATGTTGAAGGTATGGGTGATTATTGGATTAGATTAGTTGAACAAATGATTCCGGCAACTACAATTTGGAATACGGGTGTTAAATTAGAGAATTCTATTTTTCATAGACAAAAATTTGTTTGGAGAAGACAAAGAGGGTGTGCGTTGGTACCAATTATTTGTAAACCTTGTAAATTCACGGGTAGTGTTTATCAACTTAATTGTGATGTTTGGTATACCTTATGTAATCGATATCCGGAAAATGTAATGGAATTTGATAGTTTTAGTGGTGTTTTTAGTGATGTTATTAATCAGTGGGAAACCGATAATGGAATAGATGTTGGGTCGTGTTATAGAGACGGAACAATTGTTAGTGAATGGTTTGTTGACATAAGTATAAATGGAACTAATATTATTCAAGATGTGTTCTTTGATGGGGTAGGATACTCAAACCCGGTTGGTTACCTTTGTAGTGATGCGATGCCTTGTGTATCTGCATGGGAAACAGCGTTAAATAATAGTCTTTCTACTTTAATATTAATGGGGTATGATTATCGTTATGAACGTTCAGTTAATGATGAAATAGGTTCACCACCAACAAAAGTTAAGATATGGAACATAAATTGTTCTGTTTCTCCACTAAATACAACTATAAGTATAAATGTAGGAATAAACTTTAATATAACTTGTCCACAATAAAAAATGCCTTGTAATTTAACATATAACGCTAGTATAACAGGAGATTGTGCTAATACTAATTCAGGTTCGTTCACCATTGATATTATTGGTGAAGCTCCTGATTATACCATCCAATGGTTATCACCATCGGCAACAACTATTTCATTAGGTCCAAGCGCGACAACATATAACGCAACAAGTTTATCCGCAGGAACGTATTCATTCAACATTATTGATAGTTGTGCTCCAACCAATACAATATTACCGGTAAATATTATTATATCTAGTGGAACCTGTGTTACAATAACATCAGCAACCAACACATTATGTGGGTTCAATAATGGTTCTCTAATTGCGTCAACAATTAATGCGTATGATATATCAACTTTTAGTTTATATAATAATACAACAGGGTTTGTATCCTCAGGGGCATCATATTCAAACACATTTGAATTCACAACAATACCTTATGGAACTTATTATGTGATTGCTGATGACGGAGGTGGTTGTACCGGGAAGTCTGAGACTTGTATTATTAAAAATTCAACAACAATTGATTATGGTTTCTACATTGTAAACGATGCGGGATGTGCAGTTAATTCCGGAAAAATGTTTATTTCAGGATTAACAGGTAACCCACCATATACGTATTTATGGTCTGACGGTAGTGTTGGGGATTCTATTTCTAATTTATCGACAGGGACATACTCTGTGACAGTTACAGATAATACAGGATGTAGTATAAGTAAAAGTGGGTTTGTTGGTAAAATAGAACCCGTTGGTTTTGGTGTTGCTTATTTAACACAACCGACTTGTTTTAGTAGTGATGGTGAAGTTAGTATAACTATAACCGGCGGTACACCACCATTTTATTACTTAGGGTCAAATGGTGTAACAAATATTACTTTTGACAGAACTGTTGTCTTTAGTGGATTGGGTGCTGGAGGATTTACAATTCAAGTTACTGATGCCGGGTTATGTACGTTTACAGCAACAGTTACTCTACAAGTTCCTATGGGGATATCTACAGTTTCTGTTAATACAAGAAACTCAAAGTGTAATGATTCATCAGGAGCAATAGGTCCTATTCAAGTTTTTGGTGGGGTTGCTCCTTATACATTTACTTTAACAGATTCTGACGGTAATTCAGACAGTCAAACACCATCAGATAGTGGTACTTGGATTTTTGATTTTTTATCGTCAGGAACATATTCATTAACAGTATCTGATTCAGGTTCTGCTTTATGTGTATTTATGGGGACTTACGTCATTAATAATGATGTTGTGTATGATTTAACAGTTACCACAACCGGAACAACTTGTAACGGAAAAGATGGGTCGGTTAAATTGGAAATAACTTCAGGTGGAACTCCACCTTATTTGTATACAATTAATGGTAAATCTATATCAACTTCATTTACGTCATACACTTTTACTAATTTATTTTCAGGTAATTATATTGCAAATGTGACAGACGCATTGTTATGTAATCAATCATCTCCGTTTACCATTGATGGTTCAAATACTATTGATTTTCATTTATTAAGTACTGACTCTATTAATAGTAATGGTTCGTTAACATCTTATATAACAAACGGGACACCACCGTTTACATTATATTTTGATGGAGATACTGTTGGAACTACTGTTATGGAAATAACTGATTTACCTCCGGGTGATTATGAGGTTAGAATTGTAGATAGTTCAGGGTGTTCAAAAGCGAAAAGAATGGGTATTAGGGGAGATAAAGTCTACGAAAACCAAGTAGGTTATTCTAATGTTTGTTTAGGTGAATTAAACAAACCTATGAAAATTTACTCAGGTCCTAGACAATATTTAAATGAGGGATATGCCGAATTAATTATAGGGAATGAAAATTGTCTTTTAACTCAAACAATATTCTCAGCGTCAACAGTCATTGGTGACTGTGTTAATTCCGCAACATTCTATACAGGGTCTACATTGCAGGATTACCCTTCAGATAATTTATGGTACTCAACAATCGCATCATTGATTGAATCGTGCCCTCAAATTGGTCCGGGAAATGTTGATATTAATCCATTAACAAATGAAATAACAATCTCAACAAATTGTGAACCGGAATCGTTACATAATTCTAATGTTTTAATTAAAATGAGAATTGATTACGATATTGAATGTGAATTTGGTTGTCTTACACCAACACCTACTCCTACAAATACTACGACAGTTACGCCTACCCAAACTCAAACACCAACTAAAACTCCGACAAATACGCCAACTCAAACACAAACACCAACTCATACTCCAAGTCAAACACCAACAATTGGGTCTATACCTCCAACTCCAACACCAACACCAACAAATACGGCTACAGTTACGCCTACAAATACTCAAACCCCTACTCAAACTAAAACTCCTACTCAGACTCCAACTAAAACTCCGACAAATACTCCAACTCAAACTCAAACCCCAACTCAAACAATGACAATGACTCCAACACCGTCTTCTAAGAAAACGTATTACGCTTATTTAATATGCGGAGAAAGACCGAATAAAACTACTGTAGTTATTCAACCGGTTCCTGCGGTTCCGGGTAACGTTGTTGGTGGTGTTATTTTGGACTTTACAAATAAACTTTGTTGGGAATTGAAAGAGATTTCTAGTGATTTAGCTCAATTAGAGAACAATTGGGGTGGAACAACTTATGATTATAATTGGTTTGACGATGTGTCGCCAACAATATATACAGGTAGTGATGGGGTTAAACCTTGTGAAGAATGTGTTAAACTGTTAGATACTGTTATTGTTCCTGTTAAATCAAACTGTCCTACTAAATTAAGAAATTGGAGTGATTGTGCTAGGTCTAACGCAAGTGGTAATATATATATTAATGATATTTTAATCTATTCATTTGATTCAACCTTTGACGCTAATGTATTTATTAGTACTTTAGGTACAAATGAGGGTGACGTTGTAAAAATTGTATTAACACCAAATGTAACTAATAGTGTGGTTACTTTAAATGTTACGTATAATGGAGCATCAGTATTTTCTCAAACAAGTAGTAATAGTGAAATTGGTTTTGTGTATACGGTTAGGTGTGATAAAAAATCAACCACTCAATACAACATTGATATCTTTTCAACTTGTAAAAAGGGAGAACCATCAATAACATTATACAGTAACACATATACTGAAGGAAATGTTATTCCAACAGCGTATTATTCATCGTTTTGTTACCAATTTAATGACTCTCCTGAGATGAATTGGATTTTAAATTCGTTCGATGTTTCAAATGTTGTGAGTTATGAAATACTTTGTGAAGATATAGATGCTTCAGGTAGTAGTCCTGATGGATATTTCATCCATTGGTGGGTGACGGATATTGACCCGACCCAATTAAACATACCTATAAATGGTAATTGGAATAGTGGTAATGTTCAACCAACAGATTATGGTTCAGGTGATAATTTTAATGGATGGAATGGACCTTGTCCACCTTCAAATCCGGTTCATAATTATAGAATAAGAATATCGGCAACATTATTAAATGGTAATGTTATTGATAGTAACTACTCAACATTTACTGCAGGTTGTATATACCCATTCTGTTAATAAATAAAAAAACCCCCTTAATTGGGGGTTTTTTTATTACCATAAATTTTCTTGATTCATATGACCTAAGACACAACAATAAGCGTCTGTTTGGTCGAAGTTCTCTTTTTTAAGAGTGTTGTTTCTTGTGTATTGCCAAGTGATTTGGGGTTCTTTTTTGGCTATTAATTCCCATATGATTTGTTTTTTATCAATGTCTTTTGGTAGACCACCAAATAAAACAAACTTACCTTTATCATTTTCTTTAACTAATTCGGGGAAGGCGAACTTACGAGAGTTATATGTTGATATGAAGTCAGGAACTACCCCTAAAACGTCGTAAATTTCTTTTGTGACTAATGTGTTAAACCTTAATAAAGTTTGGACTGTATAGACGTTATTTGAGTTTAATAGAGGTTCCTCAATAATAACTTTAGTGATACCCATATCTTTGTACTCTAAAAGTTTGGTTCTAAAGATTTCACCTTTAAGAAGTAGTTCTTTTATTTTATTATCTTCCTTTGGTTTTGGTGTTGGTGATACGTGGGTTAGTTCTAATAATTCTCTACTTTGTATGTCAAATAATGCCCAACCAATAGTTTTGGTTGATACATCAAGCCCTAAAACTTTAGGGCTTTCTTTTAATGTTTTTTTCATATGTTAAAAATCAAATTTTACTAAAAACTGTTGAATCCCCTGTCTAAGAATAGGTGATTGTAGCTTTGATACAATCATAAGATTCATTTTGTCATCGTAAAGCCCAATTTCTGAAATATATGGTGAGACACCTTGTGACCAAGTTGGGTTTGATGAACGTTGAAATTCTGCTTGACCAAGGTTTATCTTATATCTCATTTCATAGATAGTTGCTTGGATGTCGGTTTCTAATGAACCATAGAAATAATATTCGTCACCAAAATTAAGAGTAGGTGTTGTAAGATTTATTGGTGTTTTAGGTGGTAATGAAATGTAATTATTTAAGTTGTATTTTGTTGCGACAGTAGAGTTAAGCATATCGCTAGTTATAACAAATGTGTTCCCTGTTAATCCGCTTTGAGTTATATAACCATTTACTGTTGACGCACTTAATTGGTTTGTAAAGTTAATTATTGTCCAAGCGTTTGACAAAGGTCTACTACCGTCCTCAACTATTTGACAAATAATTTGAAATTTATTTGCAATATAACCACCAAAAAGTGAATTATTTGTTATTTGATTTAAACAATTAAATTCTCCACCAAATCTAACAGCAACGTTTTGACTACCCGGAGTTCCACAGTCAACGTTTGGTCCGGATATGGTTGAGTAGTAATTACAATGTAATGAATTAGTTGCTCCTGAGGTTGTATTTGTTAATAAATAACTAACATACATAGTTTGATTAGCACTTGTTAATACACCATTAAATGACCCTTCTTTTGAACTACAACTATTTGGAACGATTAGTGATGTTGTTGCTGCCGGTAAAGTCCAGTTACGGTTTGATTTATATGATAACGCCGCAATCAATTCTTCATCATCTATAATTATTATTTTTTGGTCAGGGAATACTTTACCAACTCTATTTGGTAATCCACTACTACTATTTTGGTGAGTGTCCCATAAAAAATAATATCGAATACCCGGATTATTCATATCACTACTTTTTGTTGATTTAATATAGTGAGGTTCAAAAACGTTAATTAATACCTTGTCTTCAGGTGGACTAACATAAAATGTTTCACCAAAACAACATTCAGGGTTTTTATGCCACATTAACCAAGGTAAATGTAGTTTAAAGTTTCTAGCGTCTCCTGTAATATCTTCAGGGATTGTTCCACTAATAGGTTGTTCTAATGCAAATTTTTCACCATAAAAGAAATCAATAGATTGGTTTGTGTAATGAATAATTGCGATAGCTTTTTGTTCTTTAGGTGCGACTGTTATTTTATTGTAAAATGAGTCGTAGTAATAAACTGAATCTTCAACATCGCCCGCCATATTAACAAAAGTTTGTCCACTATCGGACATATATCCTAAATATTCTTTAGTTCCAATGTATGATTTAGAGTTAAATGTTTTATAATCTTGAGAAATAGTGTCAATTAATCCCGCAGGATTCTCCGACCAAGGAATATTCATATTCCAAACTTTAACGTCAAATTCGTCTGTATTACAAACAGATTCATAATTAATTACATCAGTGTTCCAATGTGGTGACGGTGTAATACTGTCATATAAATCAGTCATATTTGGCGGATACACTAATGTTCTAACATAAGAACATCCGGAGGCAATATATGAATAGTTTGGTGTTACTCTATCTAATGTTACAACATTTAAACAAATATCGACAATTCTGTATGTTAATATATTGTAACAACTATTAACATTTACAAAACTATTAATAATTGGTGTTGGAGTACAACCTGTTGGTGTTGTAACGCAACAAGATGATGACGGTGTTGGTGTTGGATATATGATACAAGCGTCGTATGATGGTGTTGGTGTCGGTGTTGGTGTCGGTGTTGGGGTAACAGAAATTGGTTCAGTGGTACAAGAACTTGAATTACCGTCAAAATAAATTGTTATTAAATCACCTTTAGCTGGTAATCTAACAATGGTTGAATCACCGCAAGCTGAGTATATTATTTTAATGTTTGTTCCTCCGGTAAATGTTGAAATATCAACAACGTAGTTAGAATCAATCACATAGTTAGTATCGGTTAATGCACTCCAATTAGATGTGGATGAATCTCCACTAAAAAAACCTCTCATTGTTGCTCTATTATATATTGGAGAAACCGCTGGGTCTGAAAATGGAATACCAAACGTATTACTGTCATCAGGGTCAACGTAAATTGGATATTTTACATTTTGTTTATTACTTTGTCCCGGAGCGGAATTTTGTGAATTAAAATTAGGTTCTAATATATTGTTACTAGATTGATTGTAAGATGTTCCGGTTAGTGTATTATAAGACACTTCACTATCTCCAACTTGGAAATACGAAATGTTAAAATTACCTTCAGATAGTTTTTGTCTAGCTGTGTCGGTTAATCTTGTACTAATTAACGCTGATGTGTTTTTAATTATATATGCCATACTGTATAAATATTCTGTGTTTTATTATTAGTTAATAATTATTGAACAACAATCGCATCCACTAATAACCGGATTACTAATTGAGTAGTTATCGTTACTATATCCAACAACACATTTTCCTGTTGTTGTTTTGTCAACTCTTGATGATGTAGAGATTGTTATTGTATCACTATTAGAGATTGTTAATGAACTCCAAACATCACTAATATTTGATTGGTAAACATAATCCGTTTGACATCCTGCGGCGGTATTAACAGATTGATTAACACTATTTGAAGTGCTTGTTAATAATACTTCATCACCATTTTTATATAATAATGTTGAAGTGGTTAGTATTGATGTTCCACTATTAGGTGATGAATAGAAATTATTGTTATGTATTAAATCAAAAGTTATTGTTGCTCCGTTAGGTAACGGTGGGTTCACTACTACTGTTGTTTGATATGAATTTGCTAACGACACATTATTGTTAACCGGTTTTGTATTAGTTGTGTAAAGAGATATTGTATACGTTGTTGATGGGATTTCAGTTTTTACTATTTCCGTACTTAAATGAACATTCCCAATTGAATCAAGAACTGCTAAAATATAAGTTCCACTACAAAGGTTTGTAAATATTGGAGATGATGAATAGGTTACACCATTATCAATTGAATAACTGAAAGGTGGGTTATCTAAATCAACATTAAAAATAATACTACCGTCACATATACACGTAGGTTGGTTTACACTTCTTCTAAAATTACCTTGTTGTATTACGGGACAATTACCTAAAGTTTGGGTAAAGTATACTGAAACCCCCCCAACACTCTGCCAATTACTTGGTGGGTTTGATGTTGAGTTAGTTGGATATTTTGATGAGATAACATTACCTGTTCCCCCCGGTTGATAATTATTTATTACAAATCTAGCGGGGTTCAGAGTTGCGTCCCAAGTGATTGTAATTGTTGAATTCAATTCATTATCCTTCCAAGAAGGGTATCCACCAACTAAACCATTTGGTATGAAAGTTTTATGTACAACAGTTCCTAAATAACTAGATTCAAATGATAAACAGAATGGATTATAAGTAATATTCACCGGTGGTAATAATGATAAATTGTTACCACAATACGTATTGTAAAGGAAAATTGAGTTTGGTGTGGTGTTAGTTTTTATTGTTACGCCCGCTTGTAATAAAGGTAATGATAAACCTGTTGCTGGGGCGGCAACAGGATAAAGTGTTGCAACGGTTCCAAAGACACTATCAAGATAAATTGTGTATGGTCCCGGTGATGACGTTGTCCCCGTTATTTTTATTGTGTAATATTTTTCTGTGCTCATAAATTATCCGATTATATATGTTGATGATGAATATGTAACATTTCCACCTGAATATCTGTATGCTAATACATCTGGCGGTGTTGGAACATAATTAATAATTGGGGTTGCCCATATTTCAAAACTACTAGTATCGGCAGAATTAGGGTATAATGTTGTATATTGACATAATAATGTGTTGTTGTAGAAACCCCCTTGAAAAGACCCTTCAGAACCAAGATTATTAAAGTTACATACAGAACCGGATAATGATGGTATTATTGAAGGTGATGTTCCTGAATATGGGTATGTACTTGTTGACCAATCATTGGTAAATATTTTTTCTCCTATTGTTTGTGCTGAAAATGTGGTTGTGAGTGCTGTGATATAATATAAAAATTCAAATACGGGGGCATAATAGATACCATACCAACCAAAACTTGTATTGGCAGAAAAGTATTGATTAAATTGTGTATTCCCGGTTGAAGAATCGTTAACAACCGATAATACCCCACTAATACGTGATACACAATCGATATCACAAGTAGAAATGGTATATCCGCTTGTGATTGTATTTGCGGTTATATTAAAAAAGTAATTTCCGCCTGATGTTGTCCCGGTTAATACCGTTGATGATGGGTGAATTAGTGCCGCGTTTGTACCACTTTGGTCACCACAAGCATGTGGGTGATTCGTTTTTGGAAAATACCAACCAAAATATCTATAATACCCCAAATTTGTGTTATTAGGGTTATATCCTAATGAGTTTGAAAGGTTGATGGCGGCTATCCAAGAATCGTAAAATGTTGATATTACGGTTGATGAACCGGTAATGCTAAACACTCCTCTATTGCTACCATCAGTTAAAAATGTTTTTTTGTAAGTTATATCATTTGGGTCTGTTTTACAACTAGTTAGGGCACCTTGAGGATATTGAAAATCATAAGTACAAACTTTATTATTATAATAAAAATCGGCACTATCATATGGTAAATTACCATTTGTGTCTGCGTATCTAATATTGTTAAATGTACCTCCAAATTGTTGTTGTGATAAAATACGTTGAGCGTCTTGAAATAATGTACTAACACCATTCAGTTCGGTGGTATCGTAATACTTAAAATAATCCTCACTAAATAAAGTATTTGAAGAACATCCGGACACTGTAAACTTTACGTTTATTTTACAATTATTTGTAATTCCTGTTATTGTTGAACCAATAATTTTGTATGGGTTAGTATATGCACAACTATTACAATTAAAGTTATCTAAACACGTTATAAGTAAGTCCCAATCAGTATTTGCTTCTGCGGGGATTACATCAATAATTATTTCATCACCGGGATTTCTTGTTAATCCTGTTAAACAAGTTATTTTTGTAAAATAACTTGCGGTTGCGGCTGATTTAGAGATTAAAGATGGAGTATATGCGTTGGAACTATTTGTACCAATTACCCAATTTTCCAATCCAATATCATTAAGATAACTACTACCTCTAAATGATAATTTAATTGTATCCGGATTCGCTTTACCTTGAAATTTCCAAGCAATAAAATTTGTGGTTGGAGACAACACATATGTTGATGAAACTGGTTGAGGTATTCCTTGACTTTGTGAACTAAATGTAATGTTATGATTATAACCGCTAGCCCAATATTCAGTTTTTGTGTTAGTTTGATTAAAACAAGTTAATGGTTGTATTGTTGTTGTTGGAAGACAATTACCATCAAACAATATACTATTGGTCCCACCTGTGTTTGAAAAAGTTAACCCACTTACAATTACTTTTTGAATAATAGGGGTGTAAATACCTTCGGGTAAAGGTATAGAAGATATGCCCAAAAATGGGTGGGGAATATCGTATTGTCCTGAAAAAACTGAACCAAATCCGGTTCTTTTTTGTAATGTTGTTGTATCGTTTGGACCATACCAATGAATAACATAGTCCGTAATATTTTGACAAGACCCTGTTAAAAAACCACAAGACAATCTTGTTATTGTTGTTGCAGAATAGTTAGATAATCCTAAATTACAAGTTTGACATATGTTGTTATCTCTAACAGGTATTGTAAAACAATAAAGTAAGTTAACATCTTTTAAGTAAAGGGTGGTTGTTCCGGTAGGAATATTACTAAAAATAAATGGACATCCAATTGTAAGTTGATTTTTTGTTACAGAACTAAAGGGTGTTGAACTATAATCATCGGTTAAATAGATGTTAAATGGTCCCGGTGAAACGAAACTTGATGTTAGACAGGTTGCTGCTGAAAATGTTGTTGGC
>B570J29032_109958868_pt1 | contig 15570 bp, 21 predicted proteins | sample LakMenEpi16Nov12_FD_29032 | JGI IMG/M metagenome (IMG submission 29032) | reverse complement strand
ATTGTAAGGGTTGTGGAGAGAAAATGCGTTACAGGGGAGAAAAAAGGGGTATTTTTTTTGGTGTGTTGATAATGTAAGGTGCTGTGGGTCGGTTCGAGAGGGGTGTTATTAAGAAGAGAAGAAAAAAAATCCGAAAACGAATGAGGTAAAAAAGGTGTTCAGGCTGTGTTTTGTGAAAAAAAAGAAAAAAAGAGAGATAATCTTGAATTTTAGTTGTTATAAAAAAAAGGAATTATTATCTCTCTCTAAAATAATTTACTACAAAAATATATTTCTAAAGTAATAATAATTTTTGTCTTTTATTAGATTTTATTTATTAAAAAGAATAATTAATTAGTTATATTTGCTTCTTAATTTAAGAAAAATAATAGAAATGTATAAATTTTATTGGTTTACAGGACAGGCAGGTGCAGGAAAAACAGAATTAGCAAATGCACTAAAACAACAATTAAACAGAGAACAAACAATTCTTCAGCAGAACTTAGTTCCTAAAGATATTAGGATTGGAAATAACTTCACAAATCAAAAATTTGTAATTATAGATGGTGATGATATTCGTGAAATATATCAAAATACGGATTATTCGCTTGAAGGAAGAAAAAAGAATGTGGATTTCGTGCAGAAATTATGCTTGTTTCTAATAAAAAACGACATTGTTCCAATAGTTTGTATGGTTAGTCCTTTTAAAGAGCAGAGAAGTCAATTTGTGAAAGAAAATAATGGTGTTGAAATATATGTTTATTGTTCAGAAATTAGAGGTAGAGAGAATTTTCATGTAGATTATTATGAAAAGCCTATAATTGATGAAAAATACGCTTATGAAATAGATACCACAGGTAAATCAGTAAATGAATCGTTTAATCAAATAGCAAAACAATTAGTATGGAAAAATATTTAGTAAAATCAGATTGTAAGACAAGTAGCGATAATAAGTATGCTTTTTACATAGGTAGATGGCAACCTTTTCATGAAGGTCATCAATGGTTAATTAATCAGAAATTAAATCAAGGTCAAAAGGTTTGTATTGCTATTCGTGATGTTGAGCAAGATGAAACGAATTGGTGGAGTTCACAGGAAATTCAAGAAATGCTTGAAAATAGATTCAAAAATGAAATAAGTAAAGGTTTAATTAAAGTTGTTCAAATACCTGATATTGAAAGTATTAATATTGGTAGAGGTGTTGGGTATGATATAATTGAGCATATTCCACCAACAGAAGTTAAAGAAATTTCAGCAACAAAAATTAGAAGAAAGATTGGTAATAAAGATGGTTTAAAAGACAATTTAGATATATGAAAGAGCAAACATTCCAAATAAGATATAACACAAAATCAACTAATGATTCAGAAAGATGGAGATTAATTTGTGATGGCGAAGAAATATTAGTTTCAAACATTGTAATTAACTCAAAAACAATTACTTCAAAGGACTTTATTAAAGAATTAGATGAATACAAATACCACATAAGTTGTATTGGTTATTTGTCTATAATTAATAATGTAGCTTATATAGAGAAGAAAAATAACTCTCTAAAAAGACATCTTTTAAAAACTATATCGTACAGGCTAATTGCAACAGCAACAACGATTTCTACGGCTTATTGCTTAGGATTTCCATTAGAAATATCTGCATTGTTAGGAATTGGAGAAGTGGCATTAAAACCAATAATATATTTTATTCATGAAAGACTTTGGTATAGCATCAAAATTGACTAAAAAAAATCCTATTTTTGTGATACTGACGAAAAATAGGATTTATCACAAAAATAGGAAAAATGAAAATATTTTTTAAATTAATTACGCACATATTTATAGCTATAACCTTTATTGTATATAGGTTTATTGATAAGTATTTTTTATCATTTTTTAGATATTTAGTATGTAGGCATGATTGGAATTATTCACAAGTTTCAAAAGAGGACAATTCTCAAATAAAATTTTGCAAAAAATGTAGACGCATGAAATTATATAGACCTGAAAAAAACAAGTGGATTAAAATATAAAAATACGATTATGAAAGATTTAATTAAAATGAATGAAAGCCTTGTAAATAAAGACTTTAAGGAACATACAAATGATTATTTTGGTTGGGTAGATACTGATAAAAATTCATGCTATTTACACTTAGGAAAGATGAAAAAAGCTGTAATAATTAGAAAGTCAATTACAGGAATATGGTTCATTTCTGAGGGTAGTTTTTTCCCTTTTAACAATGAAATATATACTGAAAAATTCAAAGATAAATTATTAGCCAAAAAAGTAGCTTCAGACTACATTAGAGGTTGGTTAGAACACCTTAATTATTCACTAAAAATTAACTAAAAAATATATGAAAAATAAGGGTAATATTCAAGAAAAAGTATACAATTATAAAACCAAGCATCAAGAAGGCTTTACTCAATCTGAATTAGAAAACTTATTATTAAACTATCCTAATATAAACATGGATAAGTTTGATGATGCTATGAGGGGATGTACCTGTATGTTAAAAGATAATGAGATTATTATGTATCATTGTGATATAGCAAGGGCAATAACTTGTGGAATAGAAAATAGGAATTTAAGGTCTTACGAATTTGACTGATTTACGATGTAAATTATTTTTATTAACAATAACCAAGTATTTTTAGAAATAATACTATATTTATGAAAATAATTTAAATTATGCGTAATAATACTTTTTTTGGTATATGCTCAAGGTGTAAACATGAGGTAAAGTATATAGAAATAGGTTTACTTTCTGATATAAAAAGTCATGAAAATAATATGTATTTTGACGATATAATTTTATATTGTAAAAAATGCTTGAAACCAAGAATGGATGAACTTTATAGCTTACAAAAAATTATAAAAAATAACAGCTTAAATTATGAAATAAATTTGTTAAATAAATCTATTGAAAGAACAAATTAAAATATCCTAAAAATGAAAGTAATAGATATAAAAAAAGGAGAAAAATATTATCATAAGGACTTAGAAAAAAATATTATAATAACTGAATTTATAAGATATGATGGAACAGGTGAATATGTTATAATGTTTAATCATGGTTTTGGAGTAAATGAAAATATGAGTAGAATTGTATTAAAACCTTATGAATATATTGATTTTTTACAAAAAATAGAACCTAAACTCAAGTAAAACTTGTATAAATTTTTATCTTTGTTGATAAACAAATATTAAATTATGGATGGAGTTAATTCAGTAACACTTATAGGAAACGTAGGTAATATTTCAGAAATTTACCAAACAAATAAAAATAACAAGATAATAACCTTATCACTTGCTACAACAGAGAGGTATTACGATTCAGAAAACAACAAAAAAAACGAAACGCAATGGCATCATGTCGTTTTTTGGAATAATTTAGCTGATATATGTTCAAAAATGATTCAAAAAGGCTCAACTATTTATGTTGAAGGAAAATTGAACTACAAAAAGAAAGCAGACAATAGTGTTATTACCGAAGTTATAGCAAAAAGCGTAAGAGTTTTATTCAAAAATAAATTACGTAGTTTAGAGGATTTAGAGGAAGAAGGATTTTAGTAACATTTAAATAAAAAAAAATGAATGTTTTAAGTCTTATAAAGAAAAATCTTGCAAATTGTATTTCAGATGGTAAAGTGTTTATTTACGATAGCGAAACATTAAGTGCGGTAGCTTTTTTAAATGGATTGAAACACGAAAAACTTGATGATGTTAAAAAAATTATCAAGGATAATGGTTTTAGATATGATAATCATTATGAGTGTTACATTTTTGATAAAAACAATCAAATACAAAATACAATAGACAGAACAGAACGAAATAAATTCATTAGTGATTTAATTCATTGGAAAGTTTCATAAATGAGCAGATACGTTTTAAAACAAGGAACACTTCATTTTCATTATGGTTACGATGAAAATAACCAAGAACATTTTTATGAAGTTTATGATTCTTCAAGAATGTGGATGAATAATGGTTTAATAGATTCAGGAGGAACAAGAAGAACTTTACTGCCACCAATCGTACTTGCAGAAAAAATGAAAAAATTTCAAGCACCTGTTGAACACATACAAAAAGTTTTGTGGATGCGAAAAATATAAATGGTTAGAATTATGAAAAATAAAAAAGACAGAGAATATTTTTTTCTTTTATGGTTAGTTAGAATATCTTTCATAGTTATGCTTAATTTGGCTATAACTATTCCTTTTTTTGGTTTATTGATATTATTTAATAAAATATTTATTTTATCGCCAAATTTTGAATGGAATTATCTTGTTAAATATTTCTTTTCAATCAATATTTTCTTGTTTTTATATTGGTTTTATATTCTTTTTATAAAAAATGAATAAATACTGAAAAGCAGATAAAATAAGGAATTATATAAAAATTAAATTATTTATAGAAATAAAATATTATATTTGTAAATTATTTATAGAAATAAAACATAAATTATTAAAATAAATAACGTATATGCAATACATAACAGGTAGAATAGTTTACATAGGTAAGCCTGAAATAATATCCAAAAATGGTTATAGTTTCCCTGTAATTGTGTTTGCTATAAAGAAAAGAATGGATGGAGCAAAGCGATATATTTCCTTCGAATGTGTTGGTAAATTAGCTGAAAAAATATCAAAACTTCAAAAAGACGAAAAAATAGAAGTTAAATATTTAATTAATTCATCTTTACGAAATGAAAAATGGTATACTACTTTAAATGCAAAAGAAGTAGAAGTATTAAATGGAATAGATAAAAAGTATACTCAACAATTAATTTTATAAATATGTCTACACGTTTGAAAAAAATCCTTTACTCTAAAGGAATGACCCAAAAAGAACTAAGTATTTTGACTGAAGTTCAACAATACAAAATATCTCAATTATGTTCAGGTAAAAGACAAAATATTCATCTATCTACTGCCAAAAGAATTTGTGAAGTTCTTAATTGTAGTTTAGATGAAATATTTGGAGAATCAGATAAATAAATTACTTAATTAATTAATGTTTCTTTTAGTATAGTTACATTACATATTTATTTAGATAATTTAAGAATTTTAGTATGAAAGAAATATATGACATTTATAAAAAAATAACAGAACCCGAATATTTTGAAGTTCAGTTTAAGCAAATTCATTGGAATAAGAATGTTTTATTTATAAACCCACAATTAAATGGTAGGCATTTTTATAAATATATACTACCATATATTTCCATGTATGAATTGGATGCTTGGGGTACTGCTATTACAAGTATGGATAAATATAAACCAAATAGAGAGTATGAAAGCATTAAAATTCCTTTAAATTCAAGACAAATACTATGGGCGGATTATATTGTATTTCCTTTTACAACAGATTTTTTGAAAGAAGGATATGATAAAATACGACAAATTAATCCAAATGTAAACATTGTATTTCATGTTGATTTTAATTACTATTTGCTAAGTAAAAATCATCCTCTTTTTTCTCAATTTTCTGATGAAAAAAATATATCAAATATAGAGGACAATATTTTTTATTCTGATTTAACACTTGTAACAAATGCCAAACTATCTGAATTTTTAGTAAATAAGTTCAAAAATGAATTAAATAATAATAAATACAAAAATATTCAAAGCAGAGTTCAAATTTCTTCTTTTCCAATGTTAATTGATGATGAATTAATACTTGAAAATGTAGAGTTAGAATATGAAAAATTACCCCATGATTCTCCTTTAAGAATAGGTATAGTAGCAACAAATTACACATGGGAGGATTTACTTTCTTATAAAGAATTATTTAAAGAAGTAAAAGAAAAAATGGGAGATAAATTAAAATTCATTGTAATGGGATTTGATGGTATAGACCACAAAACACAAAAAAATTGTTTTCCTGATGATTTTGAATTTGAATATATCAAGCCATCAACAATAGTACATTATTTTAAGCAATTAAGAAATTTACAACTTGATATTATGTTTGTTCCACTTAGAGTAACAGAATTTAATGAAACAAGTGAAAATTATAATAAATTTTTAGAGGCAGGATTATTTAAAGTTCCCTTAATGGTTTATGACATTTTTCCATATAATCAAATAATTAAAAATGGTCAAAATGGTATTTTGCTACAAAAGAAAGGAGATTTTGTTGAACGAATAGATTTCTTTGAAAAAAATAGGGATGAATTAAAAAGAATGGGTAATGGTGCTTATGAAATGATTATTGAAAACTTTTTAATTACAAGTGAACAAAATGTTCAAATTATTGATGATATTTATAGTGATTAAAAATGATGGTATACAAAGATTTTTATGATTTTGTTTCTCTTTCTGAAAATTCAGATGATTTTTTAGGAAGAATACATCTTTTTTATGGTATTATGGTTACTGAATTTCAGATAAGAGTTAGAACCGAAAGAATTTTACCACATCATATTGTAAAAATTGTAGAAGAAATTAATTCAGAAGTGGTTAAAAATATTTTCAAAATAAATCATCTAAAAATAGTAGAAAACCAACCTAAAATTGATTCTAAAATATTTTTGAAAGTAATAAAAATTAATTTTCCTTCATTATATTCTGAATATTACTACCAAAAGAAAATAATAAACAATTAATTAAAATATATGAGCATGATAGACGCTATTTTAGAAAAATATGAAGAAGAAACATTTTTAAAAGCTGATGGATTTGATAAAGCAATTATTGGCGTTGATGAAACATCCATGCGACTAATATATTCAGTAAAAAAATGTATAGAAATATTAATGTCTGAAATGTCAGAAGAAGATGCTTTAGAGTATTTTAATTTTAATGTAAATAGTGCTTATGTAAGTGAAAAAACCCCTATATGGTGTCAAGATTATAACTATTAATAAACTAATTAAATTATACCCATTGAGATTTTTTTAATTCATTTATAGGATAAAATGTGTCTGCATACTTATCATAACCTGAACCAAAGAATTTTCCTTTATTAATTTTATCCTGCCAACTATTATATTGTGCTGTGTATTCCCATAATTTATCATTGTTTGTAATTATATTATTCTTTTTAAGATAACCACCTACCATTCCACCTGTTCTATCTGCTCCATGAGTACAATGAATAAGAGTATTACCTCTTTTAAGTAGAGCATTTATTTTTTCTAAACTTTGAATATAACCTAAACCTTCTTTATATCCTTCATGTGGATTTACAAAGTAGTAATTACAACCTAAATTTTCACACATTTCTTTTTCTTCTTTTCTTGATGTTTCAGGGTATGTAGACCTATGTTTTGAATCATTACCATCACCATTCAACCTTATAATATTTTTTATGTTATATTTTTTAACTATTTCAGGAAAAACATCCATAGTAAATTGTGCTGACCTATAATTATTTTTACCATCGGGAATCAAATGAAAATTGAATTTTTTACTTAATTCAGGGTCAGATTCTTCAGGAATAAGTGATTTTGAATTTGTTATACTACGCTTTCTTAAATAAAGTATAATTAAACCAATAACAACTACTGATGACAAAGACACTAATATAATTGTTTGTTTTTTGTTCATGATATTTAAATTGTAATGAACTAAATTAATTATAATTATTGATAATTTTTATCCTTTTGTAGCAACTCGGAACTCGGAACTCGGAACTCCGAGTAATAATTATTTATAAAAATATATATAAAACTAAAAATTGATTTAAAAAAGCATAAAAAAATCCCCAAGAAGGGGATTTTATTAACGGAAGTAATTAAAAGAACGATTGAACAAAGCCATTCTACTATCCGTTAATTTCTAACCAATCATTTTTATCTTCACTTGGTAATCTTACTTTATTTGCTCCATTTGTAAAATGTATTTCTATAAGATTGTTATTGTCTTTATTTCTACCTATAACATGAGAAAAAGGGTAAGTATCTCTATTAAGCATTTCAACTACCTCATTGTAGGTGTTTTTTCTCCAAAAACCTCTTATAGTTCCTACAAAAATATCTCTATAACCTTCCAATTCCTTTATTCCTACATTCAAATTCATTCCTTGAGAATGATTAATAAGATGACTTGGGGTTTGTTGAACAGGAAAATGAGAAATTACAGGTGCTTGAACAGGATTATTATTGGTAGCAGGAATTGTTTGAGAAGGTGCTATGTTTGATATTGCATTTGCATTAGCAGTATTTAATTCAAAACTACCTGAAGAAACACTTTTAACAGCATTTACTATTTGTTGTAAGTCTGTTTCTGTATGCTTTTCAGAGTAAGCAATTCCAAGATTTTCACATTCTTTTCTAAGTTCAGAAAGTTTATCAATTACATTATTTTCAGAAATAACATTAATATTTTCAGAAATAACTTCTATATTATCAGATAAAATAACATTTTCATCATTTTTCACTTCAATATTAGATTTAATTGAAGTTTCATTATCTTCTGATATAGAAATAGTTACGGAATTATCAACATTTTCAGAATTATTTTCTAAAAACATATTCAATTTATCACAAACGGCTTGTTTTAAATCGTCAAGTTTTACAATTTTATCATCAACTCCTATTTTTTCTGCTACCTTTTCTACTAAATAACGAACAGGACTTTCTTGAAGCCAAATAATACCATGCTCCGAAGCTATTTTTTGCCAATCAGTTTTTTTTAAATTTTTCACTTTTGTTGTTGCCATAAATCAAAATTTTAGTTTATATGCTTATTTTTGTTTAAGTTACAAATATAATTTATTCTATTAAATAAGAAATAAAATGTCGGAATATTTAGCACCCAACGGAAAACCGAGCAAACTAACTCCCGAACAATATAAATTAGTTCGCACACCTGAATTTAAGGAATGGTTTGGCGATTGGGAGAACGACCCTGCAAACGCAAGTAAAGTAGTTGATGAAAATGGTGAGCCTTTGGTTTGTAGGCATTATAGTCAAAAGCCAATTAGGTTTAATGAATTTACAAAACAAAAACCAAACGATACAATAAATTTTATCTCTTTCGCCAAAGAGGGATATTACTTTTCATCTACTGATAAAAAAAGTATTGAAAAAATTTACAATAGAAGTAAGAAAGGTTTACTTTACGAAGTTTTTTTGAATGTCAAAAACATTTTAGATTTAGGAAAGTATAATGCCTATGATTTTACAACAAAAAAAGCAGTTAATTGGAAAGAATTTACTTTTGAAATGCTACAAAAATATGTGATAAAGGGGAGGATAGGTAGTTTTGATGATTATACTGAATACAATGAAAATGTCAATGCTTTTTGGATGGATGAAATAGATGAAAAAGCAAAAAATCAAATTTTGAAATTAGGATATAATGGAGTTTGGGGGGATAGAGATAAATATGCTGATTCAATTACGGATGAATTTTATGGAACTGACCAAATCGTTGTTTTTGAACCTACACAAATAAAACTTGCAGATGGAACGAACACTACATTCGATGCAAATAATCCCGACATTCGTTTTGATGATGGGGGAAATATTTATGAAGATGAAAAATCACTTAAAATCATTATTCAAAATGTGAATAAAGAAAATAAGTATAAAGGTGCATACAAACGTATATTTGAAATTTTAGAAGAAAGTATTGTATTTTACAATCCTTATGGAACAATATATGAAGAATTAAAAGGTACTGATTTTGAAATAGAAATTACACCAATGCCTGAAAACAATAAAATTGAACAAATTAAAAAATTACCTAATGTTCAAATTGTAGATAGTTTTGAAACAGGCGGTGAAATACGTTTATCAGTAAATAAAATAGAAAATCAACAAGTTAGTAAATTTCTATCAAGAAATACACAACACAATGGACAATTCGTTGCAAAAAACGGAAAATTATTTTATATCACTTTTGATTTAAGACAAAATACTTGCAAAGTATATAATGCAGAATTGTTTGTTGAAGCATTTAAAAACGGATATTTTACAGGAAATGAAGAAGTTGCGGTTGCAGTATTCAGTATTGATTATGAAAATAAAACATTTAGTGGATATTCAGAAAATCAATCAATTCAAGTAAAAGAAGAATATCGTAGAATAGGTATTGCAACAGCAATTACTGATTTTGTTGAAGATGTTTTAAAAATGAAATACAAACCTTCAAAATTGTTATCAAAAGAAATGCAAGGTTTTGTAGAAAATAGATTCAAGTTTCTTAAAGGTGTTCGCACCTTAGCACAAACACCTGCACCTAAAAAAGAAAGAATTTACGGAAGCGAAAAAAATAAACCCGAAAGTTCAAAAGATACTAAAAGTGCAAAAAAAATTAAATTCAGCGAAAAAACATTAGAAACAATTAAAAATAAGGTCGCTGAACACAATGAAAAGCATCCAAGCAAGAAAGTAAATCTTGCAAGTGCAAAAGCAGTTGTTCGTAGGGGTATGGGTGCATATTCTTCAACACACAGACCAACAATTAGTGGCGGTAAACCAAATAGTCGTGTTGCGTGGGGATTAGCACGATTAAATGCCTTTTTCTATAAAATCATAAATGGTAAAAGCAAATCGGGTAAATACAATCAAGATGATGATTTAATAAATGAATTAGGTTACAAGGTTAAGAAATATTCAGATGGTGGAGAAATAAGTATCAATATGAGAAATGAAATTATTGATATTTTGTCTAAAAATGCAAGATATGGAAAACAAATACTTTCCGTTCAAGAAGTTGGTAATGAAGTTATTCAAAGTTGTATTGAATCAAATACATATTTTGGTAATACAATTAGACAAGCCAATGAAAATTACATAATGATACCTGTTAGTTACGAGGACAAATTGTGGGCGGTTGATAAAAAGGTAGGATATATTTATTTTGCTAAACCGAATGAAAATACAAAAATAAGAGTGGAGTATAAGTACGATATGCAGGATTATCCTGTGCCTATCTTATTCGATTCTGAAATAAAGAATAATCAAGAATTTTACGATGTTAATGATTATGATGAAATTAAATCATCCAAATTTGATTCTGAATTTCTTTATCGTGGAATTAATAACGATGAAATGCTTTCAATAATTGAAAATGGTTTCATAAAAAGTAATGCTTTTTTGAATATCGGTAAGCAACAAGAAGAAACTACTTCATTTGCCCAACATATTAGTCAAGCGAGTGCTTATGCCGTTGGATTTAATGCTTGGTTTGATGAAGTAACATTTGCTAAACCAAAATACATTTTAAAAGTTAAAAAAGAAGGAGTAAATTATAAACCCACAATAGAAACAGATATTGAAAATGAAGTTGATGTATTTGGAGAAATTCCAATTCAACAAATAGAATCAATTTATGAATTTCGATTAGGCGAATGTCAAATGGGTCAAGTAGAAATTAATGTTGGTTATAATAATGACTTTTCTGATGGTTCAAGAAGTCCAATGTTTAAAAAAGTATTTGTCAGAAAAACTGATATAAACTCAATAATAGAAAGAAATAAAATTCAAAAATCAGATGGTGGAGATATTCAAGCGTATGAAGAATCGATGGGTATTTCTGAATTTGATGAAGGTGGCGAAAGTGGTGGCGATGTAAATTATAAAAATCAACCGAGAGATTTATCGCAAATTGAAAATTATGAAAATATCTATAAGGGTGCTGAATTTTATAGTTTTTCTGATAGTTCTGAAAAACAAGAAAAATCAGATAGATGGTTTGAATTATTTAGAATAAATCAAAAAGAAAGGCAATTAACTACAAGTGAGTTTATAGAATTTATGCAATTATCAAATGAATTAAGTTGGGAAGAATTTGCTGATGGTGGGCAAATAGAAATACCTTCTGAATTTTGGGGAAATGAAGCAGGAGGTGTTTTAATATATTGTCGAAAAACTAAAAGATATTTGTTACTTGAAAGAAGTAAATATGTAAATGAACCGAACACATGGAATTTAATTAGTGGTAAAATAGAAGAATATGAAAGTGTAAAGGAAGCTGTAATTAGAGAGTGTTTTGAAGAAATAGGTTTTCATATAAGTGATTTAATTCCAATTTATGAATATGAAACAAATGACTTCATTTTCCATAATTTTTTATCGGTAGTTGATGATGAATTTCATGTTGATTTTAATTGGGAAAGTTCTGACTATGGTTGGTTTAATTTAAAAGATTTTCCAAAAAAATTACATTTTGGTCTAAAAATTCTTTTAGAAAGTGTAAATTTGATAGATATTGTAAATTCAAATAAAGAATATTACCAACGAAGAAATATAGGTGGTGGTCTTGAATATTACAAAAGAAAAGGTATAGAACATTGGGTATTTACAACAAAAGAGGATTTTGAAAAAAATGCTCAAGAAGATAATACCATAGAATTTTAATATAAAAAAAATGGACAAAAGAGATATAATTTCAATGGATGTACCATTGTTCATTCGTATGCTTGAATTGGCAAGAGAAGATATTAAATCTGATGCCGAACTGCATAAAGTAGTAGACAGAGTTATTGACAAAAAAAACAAAGTCCTTACGATGGATGATTATGATTATTTTGTTCAGAATATGTCTTTTAGTAATGGAGGTGAGTTACAAAAAGGTATAAAAACCGAAATGGAAAGTAAATTAAATAATGGAGGTCAAACACCTGCACAACAAGAAAAAATTGCTAAAGTCATGCGTGAATTTAAAGAAGGAAAATTGAAAACTTCTTATGGTGAAAAAGTAACGGATGATAAACAAGCTATTGCTATTGCTTTAAGTGAAGCAGGTATTAGTCGTAAAGCAGAAGGTGGTTATGTTATTAATGAAGAAATTGCTAATAATAGCATACAAAACCCTGTTATCGGAATGGCAGTAATGAATAAAGAATCAGGTCAATTTGATAGCGTAAAATATGTTCTTGATGTTTTTGATAACGGAAATGGAGTTAGAGTTGGCGATGATGGATATAATGAAGGAATGGAAATAGCAAACTTTAAAAAGAAATATAGACCTGCAACACAAGAAGAAGTTAATAGGTCAAAACAAATGAGTAAATCTTTGTTGGAACTAATATTTAAAAATGGAGGTCAAATATTAAGAAATGAAAAAGGATTAGTTCAGTCTATTCCTTACAACGATGGAAATATTAAATTAAACTTAGAATCTTATTGGTTAGACGAAGATACGGATGTCGAATTAGTGCCTGTAAGCGAATTGATAAAATTTAGAGAATTTGATAGAAATGTTGAACCAAAATGGAACAAAATAGATAGTGATAGTAATATTTTGAAATTAAAAAATTCTATTTTACAATCAGGAATTACAGAACCATTAATTGTAGAATATTCTATTGACGATAATGCGGTTTTATTAATCGAAGGAAATCATAGGCTAAATTCAGCAATACTTTTAGGATTGGAGTATTTTCCTGTAAGAGTAGTTAAAAAAACTAAAAAATTTAATCCAAAACAACTTGAAAAAGCAATGAAAGTATCAGGAGTAAAACCAAACGAACATGGTTATATTCCGAGTAACATGAAACCTTCTAAGGTAGGTATTAACTCAATTTCAATAATGAAAGAAGGTGGTATAATCGAAGGACAACTACATTCTGAATGTAATGACGAAACAGGATGTGGTAGAAAGTTTCAAGTTGGTAATGGCGGTCATATAATTGAAGCAGAAAGGGATGAAGCTGTTATTGTAGCAAAGACTTTTGAAGATGAAAAAATTTATACTATCAAAGGAACACCTTCTCAAATTGCAAGTGGATTAAATGTCATAGGTGGTGGTAAAAATTTTGATGTTGGTGCTGAAATATTAGATGAAAAAAATGAAAAAATGAAAATACCTGAACTATCAAAAAAAGCAGAAAATACAGATGTTGATGATGTAATAGATAGTGGTTCAATTATTATTAACAGAAGGTCTATGGCTGATGGTAATAAATATGAAGTTACAGGAACAACAAAACAAATTGCAAGTGCCATAAATTCAGTTGATGGAAATGGAGTTATAATAGAGAATGGTGCAGAAATAACGAAATTAAAATAAATTTTATGCAATTAAAAAAATTCGCTAAAGGAGGAAAAATAATCGTTCAGGAAAAAGATTATTTAAAATTTTCTAAGTTAGGAATAGTAAACAAGTATGAAATTGAAGCTATAAACGATATAGGTTTAGCTAATGTAAAATTTGATAAAGAATCTGTTTTAAAATTAGTAGAGGATAAATTTCAAGAACTTTTAGATAAATATGAAGAAAATTTAATAAATGAAGATAGTGAAATAATAACTAAACAAATTCAATATGAAATTGAAACTCTAAAGACAGAGGGTGCAAGTTTGCAAAGTATTGAGGAAAAAGAAAAAAATATTACTGACAATGAATATAGAAAAAAATTAATTGATGAATATAGACAAACTCAAAAAGATACCGCTAAAACATGGGTTGATTATTTAAAACAAAGTGATTATAATACATCTTTCAAATATTTAATTTTAAAAGCAGTATTGAATTTTAATTATGACTTAAAACAGGATAAATTATTTTCAAGAAATGAAAAGACAATAAGAAATATAACACCATTTGACGCAAGTGCTTTGGCTGAATTATACACTAAAAATAGTGATTTTCTTCTAAGAGATTATATTAATATTCAATCAGAAAACTCATTAAAAGTAATAAATTCAAAAGGCACTATTGCAACAAATAAAAATGGAAGGTGGATTAAATTTGATGGAGGTGAAAAAACTTCTGACGCACAAATAAATATAAATGCTCAAGAACTATCAAGACTTGTTCAAAATACTTTTTGGTGTACTAAATCTAATGCTTCGGGTCAACTTAAAGGAGGAGATTTTTATGTTTATGTAACTACTGAAAACAATAACGTACAACCAAGAATTGCTGTTAGAATGAATGAAGATGAAGTTGGTGAAGTTAGAGGTAACAGAAGTGATAAACAGGATTTGGAAGATGAAATGTTACCGATAGCAGAGGATTTCTTAATAAAAAATATTCCTAACAATAGTGGTGTAAAATGGCTTGATTCAATAAAATACAATGAAAAAGCATTGTATCTAAGAAAAAAAATAAAAGAAGCAGAATTTTTGACTGAAGATATATTTTCAGAAGCGAATAAAATTATTGCTCAAAAAGATAAATATAATGTTGATTATGGAGAAAATGGAAATGTAACAATATTAATTTCTGAATTAAAAAATAAAATAGATACTTTACCTTCTTATGACAATAAGAAAAATAAATTATATTATGAAGAAGTAATATCTGCTTACAAAATACTAAATGAAATAGAACCAAGTGCATACAACGATAATGTTATTGAATCGTATCAAATATTAATAGATTTAGATGATAGTAATAATGAGAATATTGTTTTTAAGGAACAAGTAACTACCAATATAAGCGAAATAACATCTAAAACAAAATATTTACTTATTTTCAATACTTCATACATAAATAATGATTGGTCAAATGAAATGTATTCAAGTCTTGAATATATATATGTTAAAAAAGCTAAATTCCTTTCTATACCTAAAAAATTAAAATTTATTAGTGGCGATGCTGATTTTGAAAATTCAAAAATAACAGACTTAGGTAATTTAACTACTATTGGTGGTGATGCTTATTTTGGAAATTCAAAAATAACAGACTTAGGTAATT
>B570J29032_109958869_pt1 | contig 15575 bp, 22 predicted proteins | sample LakMenEpi16Nov12_FD_29032 | JGI IMG/M metagenome (IMG submission 29032) | reverse complement strand
ACCCTCAATATTTAGGTAATACACATGACGATCTTTCGCTAAGTCTCCCTTGTACTCGGGCCTTTGTGCAGTAGCGGCGAAAGAAAGAGAGGTCGTGGTTTTTCCACATTTGGGTTGTCCTGTGAATACCACAAAACTTCCTTCTGGGATACCTCCATTTAAAACCATATCCAACGATGGGCTTACGGGTATGATAATAGACTTTCTATCTACTATAGCATTACCTGATAAGATAATTTCATTTCCAAAATTTTTAGCAACATCTTCTTTAAGACTCATCGTCTAGTTCCTTTAGTTTTGATAGTAGACTAGTTTTGGGTTGTTCTTTTCTGTAAGTTTTAACTTCTTTACGTTCTATATCTTTGGTAAATTCTGTATTTTCAGAGTCTACTATGGACTGGTATTGGTCTATAATAGCCACAAGGTGAGGTGCTCGCAAAGAATAGATTTTTTGTGCTTTGTTGTCTTGTAAAGCTTTGATAATCGCTTTAGGACTGTATTTCTTTAATAGTTGATTAGCAGTCCCTATTTGATTTCTATAGTATTTGGACCACTCTGGGTTCAACCAAAATCTATGATGTAAATCTAATTTATCTTGCTTTGCTTTATTTTCACATATTAATTCAGTAATATACTGAGCAGCCGAAACCTTCTTACCATTAGAATACCTAGATGGATAAATATTACTCATTATTGTTTTGGTCGGAAAATTCCTGTTTGATGTTTTGGTGTTGCTTTTTGATTTTTCTTGATATGGTCACTGAGCATAGATGCTTCACCAGTCATAATAGCAACGTTGTTTGTTTTCTTAACACTTGTTTGTGTTATCATAAGATTTTTAGGTGTAATTTTGGGTGGTTCTTCTGGACTAGTCTGAACTGGTTGAGGCAGGTCTGTGTGGGCCTCTACCTGCTTTTTAGAAACAGACAGTTCGTTAGCTATAGATTCTATATCATGTCCCTGACTACTTAACCATTTGATTGCATAAATTGTTGTTTTATTAATACGAGACATTATGTTAGTTCCCTTTCGGCATTATATAGCCATGAAGAATTTTTTGTTCTAAGAAAATTCAGATATAATTCAAACGCTTTTAGATTTACATCGATAAATCTATCATTAGCTCTACATACAGTATCCAAAAACGAAGAGTCTTTATCTTTTCCATAAATAGACAGAGGATTTAATAATTTATTGTTAATTCCTATCTTAATAGAATATTTAGGCTGAGCGTCTAATTTAGTAATTTTTTTAGCCACTATATGCTTATTATTTGGATTGTTCGTTCTTGGTAGCCCGCTCATGTCTACAAAGTCTTCTTGATCTGGAGCAGTATAGTATTCTGTTTCGATTGTCTCTTGTTTGTTTGGTTTTTGTTGAAATATAAAACTATCCATTATTATCCTCGTATGCTGCTTGGGTAGATGCTAATATACATTTTTCAAGATGTGTGAAAAAAGTTTTCATGAACAGTTCATATTCTTTATCAATAGGAACTGGTATATGAAATTTCTTTGTACAAATTTCTTTTGTTCCAACAAGCTCTCCTTTTGTGTTTTCTTCAAATACAGAAGCAGTAATATCAAATACTATTTCATGAGGAGAATTAGTAAGTTTAGTAGTACTATTATAGTCTATCAGTTCTTGAAATGCTGTGTAGGATTCTTTTGCTACTGTATGTTCAATAGCGTCTGTTAGATCTTTTAGCTGTTCAAGTGTTTCCGGTTGTAACTTTATTTTTTCTACCATATTATGTCCATTTAATTTTCTTTTTGGGCTTTTTTATTCTGTTCATACCCTTGGGAAGTTGTTTTTCTAATTCCGTATCTTTATATTCGTTATGCTTTTCTTGTAAATATTGCTTATGATCATTGCTCATTTTGTCTCTATTACGATTAGCTAAGTCTCCAATCGTTTTTAGTTCACTGTCTGATTTTTTTACAGAGCTAGATATTGTAGACATATCGTCTTCATAAGATCTGTTTGTTTTTTTAGACTTACAAGACGTACATAGGGGGTGTTCATCGTATTTGTTCATCGTAAAAAATAATTCAAATTTTACTTCACATTGTTCGCACTTATATGTGTATGTTGGCATAATTATTTGATTTGTCTTTCAAGATCCTTAAGACTTTGAGCATTTTGGTGTTTCAGGAATGCTACATATTTATCGAATATTGATTTGTCTACTTCTTTAAAAATCCAGTCATTTTTACATACAGTATTAATATGAGAAAATTTTTTCTTGTCTTTAATAGAAGAATGTAGATTAATTGGATTATATATTTCTAGATTTGGATTTATTTTAATGTAATATCTATATTGATTAGATGAGTCTTTAAAGTGTTTAGGTTTTTTATTTTGCACAGCTTTAGCCGTTACTCTATTGTCTTGTTCTTCTTTGACTCTGGGATTATTTTCATTATCGATAAAATCTTCTTGACCAGAAAGACAATAAAACATACTTTGAGTATCTGGATTTTGTGTTCTAAATATATGTTCAGCCATTTATCCTATCCTATTTAAAATTAATGAACGGTTTCCAAGTCTCTAGTTCTTGTGTCTGGTATATCTTAAGAGCTTCGTTGTGCCAAGGCAAGTATTTATCCGAATATTTTGGTTCACATGGCATTGTTGCTAATGTCATACCAGCTTCTTCCGGGGTTCTATTGCCCTTTTTAAAGTTACACGTAATACAAGATGTTACAATATTGGTCCAATTAGTACATTTTTTTTGTAAAGAGGTTTTATAACGAGACTTAGGAATAACATGATCATATGTTAACTGATTAGGATGAAAATGATTTTTACAATATTGGCAAGTATGATCATCTCTTAAAAATAAATTACGTCTAGAAAAATGAATTCGCTTATTGTAATGATTAAAAAATCTTATAGTTCTGGCAACAGAAGGAATTTTGTATTTTCTTCCTCCTGTGCCAATAACGTATTGTTCTTTATGAAAATCTAAAATTTCAATCCCATATTTTTTCTGATCATTATATGACCTCAAAGACCATATAATAGCTTTTTGCCAATCAACTATAGTCATAGGAGTATAATCAGAGTTTAATAATAAGCATTTATGTTTTGTCTGACTCATAACTATCTAATCTTTGAAGAATCTTGGATATAATAGGATTTCTAACTATATCTGAAAAGTCTAAACGACTTATTGATATACCCTCTATGCCTTCAAGACTGGTCATCATTTCAAAAAATCCCCCACGCATATGTCTTAGTAGGTCTGACTGGCTAATATCTCCTGTCAAGACCATTTTACTATTATTTCCTATTCTTGTCAATAACATTTTAAGCTGATCATAAGAAGCATTCTGACACTCATCGGCAACAATAAAACAATCGTGAAAATTCCTACCTCTCATGAGTCCCAATGGAACAATTTCGATTTTATTGTTTGTCTTTAAACCAGCATATTGACCACCAGAGATAAAGTGGTGCACTTCATCTAGTAGTGGTAATAAATATGGATGTAATTTTTCTTCTGCTGTTCCTGGTAGATATCCTATTTTTTCACCAGATTCTACCACGGGTCTGGTGATAATTATTTTCTTAACTTTCTCTTCTAACAAATATTCTAATGCCATTCCAACAGCTATATGCGTCTTACCACTTCCGGCAGCACCTTGGCAAAATGAAATAGTGTTTTCTGCTATATTTCTAATATACTGTTTTTGATTTTCACTGCGAGGTCTTAGTCTGTTTCTATAAAGCTGAGGTACAACCAAATCATGAGTAGCGTCTATAAGCTTTGCTTTTTTCTTTACGTTTTTATTATTTTTTCTCAAGTGTTACCCTTTACGAATAGTAGTTAAATTAGACAGGCGCCGCCAGCGCAACTAATTTCCTCTATTCCTACGGTATTGTCTTCAGTCTCAGCCAGTTGCGTATAATCAACCTTCTTAAAGCTTTCGAAAAGATCGCAATAGATTTTCCAATTATAAACATCTTTCATACAGTATGTTAACCGTCTAACATCTGCATTAAAATATTTACCAGCAAAGTTTTTCATTTTTGTGGCAAATAATAGTTTATCTTCTGAATCACCGTCTTTGTATTGGTTCATGGATATATAATCACATGCTGCCCATAAGTTATTATTAAAGCTATTTAGTCCTAATTCAATCAATCCAGAGCACCATAGTGCTGCGTCTCCATATTCTTTAACAATTTCACGACTAGTATAAACTGTTGTAAATGGAGCTTGTGGATAGTCTTTATCTCCACTTTGAGGAATAAGACTAATACCAGCAAAATACTTACGATTATCATAAATATATTTGGTAACGTCATCCCATTCATCAGGCTTAACAGTTACTGTGTTGCTAACGTTATGACTTAAATATTCCTGTGTGCATAATGCTCTATTTTTACCAGAATGAACCCAATTCTTCTGGGTATCCTTTACAATAGACAACATTTCTACTGCTGGTAACTGATTCTTAAGCTTGGCACCATCTGGAACTTCAATTGGAAACTTAACAACTTCATCAGTATTGTTTGCTGACCACGAAGATTTCTCACAAGCCTGTGGGTTTAGTTTCTTAAAGTGTTGGTATGGGGCTTCTAAAACATTGGCCTGTACATGGCGTATGTATCGTTTAGCGTGATGAGGATGTATACCTGACGATGTTCCTAGCATACTTGAAGACGTTCCTTCTGGCTTTAAACAGGTGACTCTTGCTGCTTGGTTAATATTGATTTTCTGAGCAATTTTCTTATTTGTCTCAACAGCAATTTTTGCTCCCTTTGTCAATACCTTTTCAGATAATACTAGGTCATGTTTTTCCATGGTTCCGGTAAGAGAAACTCCTAATAAAGCCTCTCTCTCAAAAATACGTTGACTAATGTCTCCTAGATATGCTAGTGTTGTAAAGCCAGCCTGTAGAGTACCTATTATTGCTGCTGCTCTACATCTTTCATAAAAATCTTCTTCGTCCATCACACTCGAACAATTAATTGTTGACAGATTACATCCCTGCCATCCGCTCTTTTGTGTTTCTTCATCAACAGGCCACATACCAATCTCTACACATGGATTGAAGATCATTTCTGTTGATTCGCTCCAAATAAATCCAGGCTCACCAAATTCCTTCACAGATTGCATAAGGGTATTAAATTCATTAAAAGTTGTTTCTTGCTTTAGTAGCAATGCCGAGTTATTACTTCGTGCTCTCTGTGGATTATCAAGATACCAATTGCCTGTTTTAGCCTTGGCCATTTCTTCATCATCATGACTAAACAATGCTAAAGAAGCACTTCTACGAACACCACCAGACAGCACAGCATCACTACTATGCATAACAATATCATAAGCATCGATTGGACGTAATTTCTTTTGACCACCAGCCACACAACGATCTAATAAAGCTCTGATTTTTTCTAGACCATTTGCTAGTGGTTCGTATCCAGGAGCTTTGCCTACTCCAGAAGCTAATGAAGAACCCTTTGGGCGAATATTAGAATAATCAAATGCTATATGACAATTTTTGTATTGTTTAAATTCTTCTACTGGCTTACTGAAATATGAACTTAGTAAAACCCCGAGCGCATCTGACCAACCCTCTATAGAATCGTCTATAACATATTTTGTACAAATACCTTCTTCCACATTGTGTTCGAGAGACGGTAGTTTTGCAACATGATGCTTTTGTACGCTAAATCCTGTTCCACTACCGCATAGCAATAGCCAAAAACACTCTTGGAAAAATCTTAATCTATCACAATAAGAGCTAGTACAATTATATATTTTGGCATGTCTCTTTAGTATTGGATCTCCTCCAAATTGAAGTGCTCTTTGACTCCCAAGAACCTTCTTCTTATACATCGCATCATATGCCCAATTAATTTCGTCGGCAATATCTTTATCAGCATACTTTGTATGCATCATATTTTTAACACGTTCAACTGCTTCTTTCCATGTTTCACGACGATTTTGATTTTCTAACCAACGAGCATATTTGCTAACAAATGTATAATTCTGCAATTCTTGAAGAGCCGACATATTATCTCCTATTAATTAGTACTAGTAGTCCAGTGAGAGTGGCAACTTCAAAATGATGATTGATCATATTTGTGTCACCAGTAAAAGAATGATAAAAATACAGTATATATAATATGTAAAAACATGTTCTTGTAATCAAGATACACCACAAAGCTGTTTCAGCCAAGAAAGATCTGGAGAAATTTTTTCCACAGAAATTCCACTCATTTTAACAAATAAGTCAAATTTTTCTGAAGCTTCAGCATCAAACAACTTTGTACCATGATCATTTGACATAATTACTTTGGTAATTCCTTCTTGCCATAAGGCCATTATACAGTCATTACAGCATTGGCCTGAGACATAAGCGATTCCATTATCTGGACGAACAACACAATTTGATAAAGCATTACGTTCAGCATGGATCATCCAATGATATTTTTCTGGTCTGGTTTTAGGTAATAATGAGTCATCTAGCCCTCTGGCAAATCCATTGTATCCTACTCCCAAAATTCTATTATGATTGTCTGTTATTACGCACCCATGTTGAGTATGTATATCATGACTTCGTTGAGAAACAACTTTAGACAATCCCAAAAAATAATCCGTCCAAGATGGTCTCATTTTGATCCTGTTTCCTTTGAGTTTACATGGTCTATCATACTGGAGTTGTACTTTTTGTCAAGCTCGCATAGTATGTTTGTGTACAATAGATCGTATTCTGGCATATCCGAGGAGATCAGGTATTTTTCTTGTTTGTTTTTCAAAAAATATCCATAAACATCTTCTATGCTGTGTGAACATTTTTGGTGATGTTTAATAGCATTTTTTATATAGTTAAGCTGAATATTCTTAAGTAAAAAAAATATATGTATAGCTCTTTCATGAACATACGCGCTCATAGGTTCATATTTAAATTGTTCTATCATCGGCATATACCAGTCTACAAATGAGCGCAGAGTATTTTGATGCATCATCATGTTTGTGGTGGTGAGCCAGTATTTTTCTTGAGATCCATAATTATTTATAAAATTTAATAGATCAATATTATATGTTTTATGAATTGCTAGTTCTAGTATTGGTGTGCTTCTATAGAACACACGATGGTTAACAGGAGCTATAGAATATCCATAAATAGATGGTTTGGTTTCATTGGAAATAGCAAATGTATTTTTATTATGTAGTTCTTGAGAATACTCGATATCATATTCTAATAAACATAAATGATTAGAATTGTATAGTTTATTTTTAGAAATAGCGTACCATGCTGTAAAGCTACATAGATTGGCACATTCTTCTATATTTTTTGGTAATTTATTACAGACAATTACGTTAGATAGTGGTTTAAGTTGATTAGTTTCTCTGTTACCAACAAATAGAAAACGATAATTAGGTAGCGTATTAAATTTTTTTGTATCCAAAAATTCAATAATAGATTCTTGACTATGACAAACTATAAAATAGTCTATACTAGACATTACCAGTAACATCCTTTTTCTACAGACATATAAGATTCCGGAGTTTCTTCGGGCAAAGGTCGTGTCCAGTATTCGTTGTGGAACCTCATAATACCGCTGTTGGTTTCCCATCTCCTGCCCATAACACCAAATAATATCTGAACTGGACCTCCTAAATGAATCGCTGTTTTTTTAACTACTTCCTTAATAAAAGATCCTAAAGGCAACCCAAAAGCGCCACACCCAATAATCGCTATATCAAAATCTATATTTAGTATTTCATTCTTCATTTTATCTAAGCTCTCAAACCAATCAGCTTGTTTACCATAATTTTGGTCGGCTTTTAAGGTTGTAAGATAGAAATTTGGTAAAATTTTTGTCTCTCTAAAAAGATGTTCTCTTTTAAGAAAATTATTTTGTATGCTATTAACAAATGGATGAATAACTAGAATTTTCTTGTCCTGTAAAAAAGCACTCCATGGATTATCTGGGAAATAATAAGGCTCTAGACTAGTTAATCTAATATAATCTGCTTCTGGACAAAAGGTATCTACTAACCAATCGTAACCAATAACACCCCAAACTCCAACAACGTCAAGAGTTCTAATTCCTCTTATATATGTATCTACAAATTTTTGGTAATTATCATCTGTTAAAGGATATATTCCTGCTACTTTAAATGCTCTCTCTCTAACGTGGTGTGGAACTTTTTCTTTATATCTATAAATTTTTTGAACGATCTCACACTCTGTTCCACCAGATCTACCAGCGAAAAATATTTTATCAGATTTTAATTTATCTATTAATAGATTATTACCATCTACAGCTGTGGGTATAGGCTTGCTATAGTTTTGATCTGCTATTTTGGTTTTCATAATTTTAGTTGTTTTAAGTCTTTGATCAGATTCATGTGAGAATAGTGTTCGGCATTATTGGTAAATTGTAAAAAGTGACTAAAGATGGTGTCTAATACCTGATCAGATATATGCCAAGGAGATCTATTATGCTCATTTTTTTGATTTTCTATTATCATCTCCCACTCTGCCGAAAAATAGTCGAGAAGATCAATATATCTAATATGACTAGGATTATCAGATATAATTGGATCAATAATTTTAGCTTTATATTTTTCTCTATTTTGTAGGAATTTGGTTTTATCTATTGTGCTGTCCTCTAAGTTTAGATGTCTATGGATAGCTGCTGGCATATCAATGATCATAGTTGGTATCGGCTTATTATCTGGTCCTCTGACCTCTAATATGTTTCTTAAAATAGCTGACCAAACATAAAATAGCGTAGTATGAGACTTAGCAACCATAGCAGAATTAGCCCAAGAGTTAATAATCAGTATATTATCGGGCCGCATAGCAGAGAATAAAAAATTCACACCACACCAGCCCCACTTGGTTCTGAACTGGAATAGCCTTCTATTATTCTGTTTAAAAAGATATTCTAGTCTATTAAGATAGCAATATCCAAGAGCTAGAGTATATCCACCGTTAAGATGAATTGCTTCATCATAATCAGAAGACAGCCGCCATTCGTTAGTGGGTTCTTTAGGTTCTTTCATGAAAGATAATACTTATAAAAGTTAGATATTTCTGTATCGCTATAAAAATGACGAATTTTTTTATTATCATATACTTTATCCAAGATTTCTTGAGAAAATTTTATATTTTCTAATAGCTGTTTGTATAAGTCATAGTACCACTTGGTTTTGGATTCATTTTCTGACACCAGCAAAATATCGCTTGTGTTCAACCAAGAATTAACCATTTCATGATTATCTCTTAAGTTTTCCTGCCTATATACTAGAGTTTTATATTTATCTTGATTAATCAGAATATATCCTTGGTTGGTATTGAATGAATAATTATATATATCTATATCAAAAAAATTACGAATATTATTATTGAACCAACAGTCTTTTTGATCAAACATATTATCGTTAGACAAACAGTTTAAAAGTTTCTGTATTATCAAATTAATATCAAGCTTTTTGATTTCTTCTTTATTATGGCCTAAAAAGTACTTACCTCCTCCAGAATACTGAGTTAAATTATTGAGTCTGCCTTCTTTGGTGATCCATGTAAAAAGAGCAGATATTGTTCTGGCTATAGGGTCGCGTACCCCCGTGACTATATAGATAGATTCCTGAGAAGATAATAGTTGTTCTATATTAGTATAATTATTTGTTGTATTCAGATGGTTGTCAAAATATGGTTTGAAATTATGAAAATGATGAGCATCTGTTTTATTAGATATGCTACGAAATAAACTTGTAGATCCTATCCTACCATAAGTATATATGAATGCTAATTTTTTGTTCATTATGTGTTAATAATTTGTTTACCTAAAGAATACAACCACTCCTCAAATTCTACTAAGTGGTTCTTAATACTGGTATGCTGGTCCGTGATTGTTCTTATCTCTTTTACATTATCTGGTTTGGTAAGGTCGCCATTAAATAGTTTATTGCAGTCATGAGGGGATAATATGCGCCCCATACAATAAAAGTCGTCTGGGAAAAATCTTGTTTTAGCTAAAATAAACATTGGTATACTATATAATACTGGTAAATTACATCCTGAACAGTTCGTTCCTATAAGACCGTAGCAATGTTCATTATAAAAAATTACTTGTTCTTCTAAGTTTTTTGCTATTATTATAGGATCATCTAATGTTAATAATTTACAAATATCTTCTTCTCTATTATCACAAGCTATGATGACTGGTTTAAAACCTTGATTCTTAATAGCTTCACATATTTCTTGTATTTGAGATGTTGTTTCTAGTCCAGCTCTGCTCGGATAATCATTTCTAATTAAAATTGCTAAATACTTGCCATCAATTAATCTATTCTTGTTATCTCTTAGCTCTCTTTTTGGGACGTATAATAAGTCTTTAATTGGTTTGGTTCCTTGTTTCATCGGTCCTGGTCTTTTTGAGACAGCCTCTGTTTCATTATCTCTATAACTGTCTAGTGCTTGAGTTAGACTATAGGATAGGTTTTTTATATCATTCAAATTATTATCGTTTTCCCCCAACATATAATACCAATCCATTTTATCATTCCAATCATTAACAACCCATATTTCATCAATGCCCTCTAGTTTTGATACTGGGTTCTTACAAATATGCATATTAGGTTGCATAATTAATATTTTATATGATTCTTTTTCTTCTAGTAATCTTTCTTTCATTCTCACAATCGCCCTGAAAGAATCCTGAAAGTGTTTAGTGTTGATGGCATTAGCAATAAAAATAGAAGTATTAGCATCAATATTTTTATTAGATATTTTTTCTTTAGTAATATTTATTTTATTATAATCAGAACCTATGCCTAAAATAATTTTTTCAAAACCTTTCCTAGCGTTAGCGTATTGATTAATTTCATGAGTATCCTTAGCCGTAGTATTAATATTATCAATCCACTGATTTTGTTGAGAATATGTTCCTATATATCGATTAATTTTCCACCTATAAGAGCCGCAACCATGATGTTTAAAATTATCTTGAAATTTTGAATATAGATTTTCTACAAACACATGAATAGCCAAACAATGTTTGCATTGATAAGAAAAATCTGAACCTAAGAAGATTATTCTTTGCTTATCATCATTATGACAGCTTGGGCAGACGTAGTCGTCTTTAGAAATCATTTTTTGTTCCTAATTAATCGTACTTAATAGTAGTAGTATCGTAAGCTACAACAAGCTCTTTAAGCGCTTCAAGACTAGACTCTATTTTTTCCTGATTGTATGTATTAATAATTTGATTAAAAAAGGTTTTTCTTAACGGATTTCCACGACCTATGTGTCTCAAGTATTGATTTTGTTTCCGATCATTAAACATCCAGTCGTTTATTACTTCAAATTTAGAACTTTTGATTAAGTAACTCTGTAGGCAGTGCTGTTCCCATGGATGATTAAGATTATACTTGTCGTCTTGATTTTGTTGATACCAAGTTTTGAAAAAATCAAGAGCTTTGGAATTGGGCCTAAACAGAAAAAAACCGGAGCATGGCAAGAAGCGATGCCATGGTTGGTTGTTCATGAAAAACACATCAAACTTCATGTTCAAATTTTTATTCAATACATTCTTGCTTCGGTCAATGTAATCAGTTAAAGAAGTTTCGTGATGACTGAAAACACAATCCGAGTCCAGATATACAACAAAATCGTATTTGTAACCTTCTTCTATGGCCTTAATGCAAGAAAGAATTTTAGACCATGCCGCATGTCTGGGTTTTTTAGTTGGAGATAGACAATTAGCCAACTCAACTTTGCCTTTTATCAAAGGCCTAAAGTACTTGAAGTCATATTTGTGCAGACAAGAATACTCGTAATTTATTATTGCAGATAATGTGTTGTATTCGCATTTTTCCAAATCAAACTCAACATCTCTATTGTCGGACATGATAACTTGCATATTCATTATTTGATATCCACATACCAGCAGGATCGAGATTCTTTAAAAACTTTAGCCGAATCGCCAAAGGTCTCTCCTACCGCAGTTGAAACTCCCGCCGCTTGATAGTCATGTCCAGAAATAATACCACCTTTTTTAATTTTGGGCAACCATGCTTCTATATCTTTTTTTACATAATCGTACCAGTGGTTTCCGTCTATAAAAACAAAATCTAATGATTCATTTTCAAACAACGAGGCGGCAGCAGAACTATCGCTTTTTATAAGTTCAACAAAATGATTACATCCAACTTCATTTAATCTATTGACAACGAAATTATACTTGTATTCACCAAGTTTTTCCAATCTATCTTTGTCAGACAAGCCTTTTATGTCATACAAATATTCAATTTGTTCTTTTCCCGCCCAAGTTTCAAATAAATCAACTCCGTATATTTTTACGCCATCTTTGCTTTTGACTTTTTGGGCTAAAAAACTAATTGACAAGCCAAAAAATACGCCAACTTCAACAAAAGTTTTAAAATTTTGCTCTGCTATAAACTCGTAAAAATTAGCATAATTGAACCAATTGGTTTCGTTTTTTATCATTTCAATCCTCCTCCTTAAATCTCTTTATTAACCACTTTTCGGTCGTCTTATTGCTTGAGGGACCAACTAGGTTGCACCTGACTAAACTCTTTTTGTCAAGCACATATCTAGGTATGACCTTTTGTTGCATCTGGCTTCTCAGTATGCACTCTGCGTGTCCTCCGTCTTGTACCCACGGCTTTCGGTCGTCTGCTGCGAAGAATTCCTTGCTATAGATCGTGTCTAAGAATTTGACATTTGCAACGAACGCGGCGTCATCAAAATGCCATATCTTAGGATCGGACTTCACCAGATCGTGGTTGGTGGTGTTAAATACATTGAAGTTGTTTCTACTCTCCAGAACCTTGTGTTGCTCGGGATTTCCTTCATATTCCAAGCACATCATATCGTGCGAAGAATTCTTGATGAAATCAACCAATTCCTCATAAAATTCACGATCTTTCTGGACACTAAATACATCATCGTGAAAAAAAATAAACTTGGTGAAGTTATTTTCCTTCACATAGTCTACGATTCTCTTAATACATTCGGCATACAAAATTCCATTAAAAATTTTTATCTCTTTGAAAACATTGTATTTTTTTAATATTTCTTTTCTATACTCATCAGGAGAATTATGAAATGACATTATGGAGTGATCAAATTGGCTGATGAAAAAGTTAAGGTTCTCATCTCTAGCCTTCCAATCATAAAGCTTTGATCTTTTGTCGCCATGGGTTTGGGTAAAAACACATATCATAAGTTTCTCCTTTCTTTATACTATAGTTTAGGTTATATCTTGCCAAGAATGATAGGCGCTTTGAGTATACTTCTTCTCTTGTCTCCAATCAACATGTATCAAATCTATATGTTCAAATCTTTCATTAGAAAGGTTTTGATACAAACAGTAAAGATTGTAGGATAGAACTTCGGGCGTGGTTTTGAACCATTGTGTGAATAATATTTTCATAGTTTAAGAATCTCTCTCATAGCTTCAAGTTTGGTCCTTTTGTTTTTTAAGCACGCATCTTGAGGACAATGAACAAGTGGAGCCGTTTTTGGGTAATCAACAACATAATTAATTTTATTAAATTGATCTTCTTTAAATCCTCTGGCTATCATCATCATGTCTGATGTGTGCGGTTTTTTATAATTATTGTCTATGCATTTTTCATTGTCTCTTAATTCGCAGAAAATTTTGCACACCCCGAGATATTGTTCCGCTGTTCCTGAAACAACACATGGAACGTGTCCTTGAAATCCTGTAATAATTTTTTGTTGAAAAATAGAATCGTCTGTTAAACTCAGATTAGCAACATCGTAATCTATCATTATACCGCCGCCAATTTTAGACATAGCTAGCCATCTAATATAGCAGTGATAATCATAGAAGGCTGGATTAACAGAAGGCAATTGTTTAATAACTTCAGAATAGCTTGAATAAAAATCATGCGATTTGGCTAATTCATAATTTAAAACTACAAGTTTCCAACCATTTTTCTCCCAAGATTCTGCACAAATTTTAATTAGATCTTCTTCTGCGTAATTTCTACCCATCCCCAGAGGCTCATAATATGTGTATACTGTTTTGGTCATTTGTCAAATCAACTTATCTAGGGTTATAATTTCATCGAAAGTCGGATATACATCAAGAATATTTTTTACAACTTTTGGGAAATAGCTATCGTATTTGAAATGATAAACATTTATTTTAGTGTGAATCTGTTCTACTGTTGGTCCCACCCATCCTTCAAGACAATGATGTCCATCAGAAACGCGCATATCATGAACATAACAAACTTTTGCTGATGCTCGGAAAGTATTTATGTGACCATCAGGTATATCTGTTGTGCTTGAATATTTGAATTGATCAAATAGGCTCTTATCTCTTTCTACTTTAGATAGAACCACTTTATCGTTCACTACATTAAATCTTTGTACCAATTCGCCAACATTACATTTATTTTTTGGACAATCAAAAAACTCTTCATTAAACTCAATGAATTCATCGTGATCTGCTATTAAGCTGACTCTATCATCAAAACTAATTAATTCATTTATATATTTTGTTTTGGCATCCTCAGTAAATTTTTTATCCCAAAATTGTATATTCCTTTTATTTTGTGGTACCATTTCATAAAAAGAATCTAATATATCTTTATTTTTATAATTAAACACTAAAGAAAATTCGTCAACATATGGGTTATAATAGTTTATGAAATGATAAAATAGATCTATGTCTACAATTTCCACTCCTATTACTGATATTAATTGTCTCTTCATTTTTCTATATATGGCAAGTTTGGGCGTTCTTTATAAATTATATATTGTTCTTGACTGTATATTTTTGAACCTCTCCAGTCAACATGTATCAATTCAACATTATCAAAAAGACTAAATACTTCTATTCCAAATTCTTGAGCGCTTATTCTGAAACTATTTTCGCAATGCATTACTCCAAGATTATAATTGAAATCTCCCCCTAGTTTGTTTTTGTATATCCAAGCGTCTTGACAATGCTGAGGGCTGGTTTGCTCTGTGTTATTTGGATTATACACTAAAGAGGAGGGAATTATATTCCCATCTTTTGTCAAATCTTTTCTTGTTAATACGTATAATCTATTTTCCCACTCATTTATTTGATCCAAAAAAGATAATGATTCATCAAAATAAACATCAGAATTAGATAGTATTTTTATGTCTTCTGGATATTCTTTATCGGCATAGTCCATCCACATTTTATAGGAAAGTCTTATTTGTATTGGAACAACAATCAGCTTTTCATTGAAAATATTACTGAACTCACAATTGTCAACAAATAGAACTAGTTTGTCTATTCTTTCATTAGAAAGGTTTCTATACAAGCAATACAGATTGTATGTTAAAACTTCGGGCGTGGCTTTAAACCATTGTGTAAATAATATTTTCATGATAAAAGTTTTTTTATAATTTCAAAGACTTTCTGTGGACATTCTTCTGAAAATTCTTTCAGATTAGCGAGATCTTTTTTCATGCATGTTTTTTTCCCAAGATACAGACAAATCTTTTTCTTTGTAGTTTTCTGTCCTAAAGTAGTCGCCATGTGGGATATGAAAAATTGGTACAAAATTTTTATCA
>B570J29032_109958871_pt1 | contig 15585 bp, 20 predicted proteins | sample LakMenEpi16Nov12_FD_29032 | JGI IMG/M metagenome (IMG submission 29032) | reverse complement strand
CCCCTTATGTCTAAATCTGATTTACTTCGGTGGATTGGAAACATTCTTCTTATAATTGGTTATCAAACTATGTTATGGGGAGAATTTAAATATGGTTTGATGATTAAAGTTATTGGAGGTCTTCTCACAATTCCTTTTGCTATCAAACTTAAACTTTGGGATGTGCTGTTTTTATGTGCATTCTTTGGTATCTCCGAAATATCAAAGTTAACCCAACTTTTCTTAGTTTCTTAAAACTAAGTGGTGGAGTCAATCTGACCCCTTATGTCCTCGTCGGATGGACTTTAAATATGCCGACTGGTGCGGATGGGAATCTCTCCCGCCTGTTTCCTAGTTCAGTCAAAACTAGGTGGCGCGTCCTTCTTTGGTTTTTATGGAAAACAAAAAATCTACACCAACTAATTCAGTTTTAGATAACTTTATTGGTGTTTGGGATAATGTATTTGATCAAGAATTCTGTGATTTTATTATTAATTATATTGATAATACTTCATTCATTAATTCTAGAAATTATAGTTTTGTTACAGATAAGCAAGTATGCCTTAGTGCATTTTCTCCATCTGAGGCAAACTATTTGATGGGAGGAATTGACTTCTGTATGAATCAATATATTGATTCATACCCTTATTTAAAACAATTTAGTTACCATAGTTGTACAGTTCTTCTTCAAAAAACGGAACCAAGGCGTGGTGGTTATCATTCTTTCCATGCAGAAAATACAACATGGATAACAAAAGAAAGAACTCTTGCTTGGACAGTGTACTTTAATGATATTGAAGATGGTGGAGAAACTGAATTTTTATATCAGGGGGTAAAAGTAAAGCCAAAATTAGGTAGAGTTGCAATTTGGCCTGGATCTTTTACTCATCTGCATAGGGGTAATCCCACACCAGTTAATAAGTATATTGCAACTGGGTGGTATGCTGGTAATATTGGAATGAGAACTTTCTCTCCTGAAAGAGATGTATCTAGTATTGATGCCCAATGATTAAAATCCCCCACTTAGAGTGGCATGTTACCCATTCTTGCAATTTTACTTGTGAGGGATGTGGTCATTATACTAATGATGGGTACAAAGAAAATATTTCACTTACCACTCTAAAAGAGTGGTATTTGTGTTGGAATAAAAAAATTTATCCAAAAGAATTGTCAATGTTAGGTGGAGAACCTCTTCTCAATAAGGAGATCGTTGATATTATTTACATGACAAAAGAGATTTGGAATATACAAGATGACCAAGAATTTGAATTAGTATCGAATGGATTGCTATTTGATAGAATTGATGGACTATCAAAAGCACTGATTGATACAAATTGTATTTTGACTATAACTAAACATTCGCAGGACCATAATTACATCAGATTATTTGATATTGCGATTCAAAAAATTAAGTCATCTGGAGTAAATTATAAAATACATGATGCATCTACTTATTGGTTAAGAACATATACTGGATATGGGTGTTCTATTGAACCAATTTGCAGTGATGATTATATTGAGAGTTGGAATAATTGTCCAGGAGGACAAGAAAACTTTCAATTATTGGATGGTAAAATATATAAATGTGCGGCGCTTGCTTACTTACCACTACAAAAGAAAAAATTTGGGAATAATCTATCATCAAAATGGGATCCTTATTTAAAGTATAACCCATTGTTACCAACTAGTTCTGAGATAGATATTCTAGAATTTTTCACAAGAACTGCGGAACCAGTTTGTACAATGTGCCCTAAAAAGGCAAATAAATTTACGAAAAAGACACCATTACATTCTCCAAATTATGGAAAAAAATATTATTAAATCTGATTATGTACATGTAGTTAAAAATGTTTTTTCTGATGATTTGCAGAATGAATTAAAAGTAAGTTCTGATAAACATTTTAAATATAATTTACTACATGCAGATGCAATAGAAGTAACAAAATGTATTATTGACTGCCATGGATTGGCATTATCATCAAGTTCTTATTTTCCCTATGATGAGAGATGTTGGAATATATTTTGTCTTAGAGTAAAACATCATGTACTGGAATATTTTAAAGTTGTTGGTGTTGATGAATCTTTAATTGTTCCCCATTCTTGTTGGGGAGAAAGATCAGCAACAAAACCAAATAGCATATTTAGTGTAATTAATTTTGAATCTTCAATTTTTCAGGATGATTTTGGACTCGTTGATGACGACTGGCTTAAAAAACATATGATAAGAACTGTATATTATCTAAGAAATGATAATGTACATATGGGAACGGATATAAAAATAGGAAATAAAATTAAATCTATTCCTGGAGAACAGAATTCGTTGGTTATTTTTAATGGTGGTTCATATCCATGTTCAAATAAATTTTTAATTAATAGTGATTTTATAAAATATAATATTGTATTTGATTGGTATATTAATATTCCCTTTGGAGTTCCTGATTGGGTTTTACCTTAATCAATATACTCACAATCAACTACAATGGTAATTCTAGGATAAACTTCAGTTTCTTTAATTGGTGGATATAATGCTGTATGATATAGTCTAGGGTCAAAAATCATAATAGTATTTTCTTCTCCGTTATTATTAAATATTTTTTTATTTGTTATTTTTACTATAGTTCCATATTTTGGGTCTGGGTTTTTTAAATAATAAACCATTCCTATAGGATTGGTTTTATGGGAATGCATATTTCCAAATGTATTATGCAACCCTAATCTTTTTTCCAACTCATTTTTTGAGTGTACACTTGGAAAATCTAAATTGTGCAGTCTAGTAATCCAAGAAGAATGTAAACGAATATTTTGTATATTGATTCCTGTTACTTTGCAATATTGTGCAATATGTTTTTTTGCTTCCGAATAAAAATTTACCCAAACTTGCTCAGATAGGAAAGATTCTTGTATCGCGTTACCCAATAAATTCTGAGATGCTTCTGGGGGAAATACTTCTTCAAGTGTACTCTTTCGAGTATTCTCTAACCATTTTACCGCAGAGGAATATAGTTCTGGAAGAGATTCTTCTGGCATAAAATTATATGCTTTGTAGAAATAATTCCCTTCGTGCTTTTTTATTTGAGCGGTTTTTTCCATTAAGATAATGAGTCCAGTAAGAGTATTTATTATTGATGTTTTTGTTTGGAGGTGCTATAATTTTTGGTGAATATACACTTACTATGAAGACTGCTTTAATTACAGGAATCACGGGGCAAGATGGTTCTTATCTTGCTGAATTATTGATTGAAAAGGGATACATGGTTCATGGAATAATTCGTAGAGCATCCCTTATTAATACACATAGGATTGATCATATTTTTAATCACCCACATCTCAAGTTACATTATGGGGATTTGACCGATTCTGCAAATATTATTCACATTCTCCAACAAACTAAACCTGATGAGATTTATAATCTCGCGGCACAAAGTCATGTAAAAGTATCGTTTGAGATGCCTGAGTATACTGGTAATGTTGATGGATTGGGAACTCTTAGAATTCTTGAAGCGGTAAGAATTTTGGGAATGGAAAAAACTTGTAGAGTTTATCAAGCATCTACAAGTGAACTTTATGGATTAGTGCAAGAGGTTCCTCAAAAAGAAACTACTCCCTTTTATCCACGTTCTCCTTATGGGGTAGCAAAATTATATGGATATTGGATTACAAAGAATTATCGAGAATCCTATGGAATGTATGCTTGCACAGGAATACTTTTTAACCATGAATCTCCTCGTCGTGGTGAGACATTTGTTACCCGTAAAATAACAAGAGGTCTTTCTAAAATTAGTGCTGGATTGCAGGATGTTTTATATCTTGGCAATTTAAATGCTAAAAGAGATTGGGGACATGCCAAAGATTTTGTCGAAGCAATGTGGATGATGCTTCAACAAGATGAACCCGATGATTATGTGATTGCTACTGGTGAACAATATTCAGTTAGGGCATTTGTTGAGACTGCAGCACCTTACTTTGGAATGAAGATTAAATGGGAAGGTAGTGGTCTAGATGAAGTTGGTATTGATAAGAATACTAATAGAGTAGTTGTTAAAGTTGACCCTAAATATTTTAGACCTGCTGAAGTTGAATCTTTGTTGGGAGATCCCACAAAAGCAAAGGAAAATCTTGGGTGGGAACCAAAAATTACTTTTAATGAATTAGTTGAGGATATGTGCATTTATGGACAGTGATTCTAAAATTTTAGTTGCTGGTGCTCGTGGTCTAGTGGGGTCAGCAATTGTTAGAAATCTAAGAAGCAAAGGATATACTAACATTATTGAAGGGACTCGTGATGATATAGATTTTACTAATCAGGATGATACTGAAAGGTATTTTTGTTCAGAAGAACCAGAATATGTATTCCTTGCTGCTGCTAAAGTTGGTGGCATTATGGCAAACAAAACTCGCCCAGCAGAATTCATCTATGATAATTTGATGATCCAATCAAATATCATAAATGCGGCGTATAATTATGGTATTAAAAAGTTGGTATTTCTTGGGTCCTCTTGCATTTATCCAAAGCACCCAAACATTCCAATTACTGAAGACCAGTTGATGACTGGTCCTTTAGAACCAACTAATGATGCATATGCAATTGCTAAGATTGCTGGAATTAAAATGTGTCAATCATATCGTCAACAATATGGATTTGATGCAATTTCTTTACAACCAACTAATCTATATGGAGTAAATGATAATTTTAATCCAGAATCTAGTCATGTAATTCCTGGTATCATGCGTAGAATGCATGAGGCAAAGTTAAATGGAGATTCTCAATTTGTTTGTTGGGGAGATGGTTCTCCTCTTCGTGAATTTCTTTATATTGATGATATGGCAGAAGCATGTTATATTTGTATGAATGAATATGATGATTCAGAAATTATCAATATTGGTACTGGATCTGATATTACAATTAAAGAATTAACAGAAATTATTGCTAAAGTAATTGATTATCGTGGAGAAATTGTTTGGGATATTAGTAAACCAAATGGTACTCCAAGAAAGGTAATGAATGTTGACAAACTTAAGTCTCTTGGTTGGAGTCCTAAAGTTGGAATCCGTCAGGGAATTTATCAAACGTATGAATGGTTTAAAGAGAACTATGATCGGATTTAATAATCTAGGAAAACTAGGAAGACTTGGAAATCAAATGTTTCAGTATGCCTCTTTGAGAGGAATTGCTGCAAACAATGGATATAACTGGATGATTCCACCACCATCTGATGACCCATCTGGATATGATGAGTGGAGTGACCATCAATTACTTTATCCATTTGTGCTTGAAAATTTGCAAAATTTAAATGTTCAGCATATTTGTGGAGCAAGACCTACATTAAAAGAAAGCACCTTTGCTTTTGATGAAGAACTTTTTAATAACTGTCCCAAATGGGTTAATTTGGAAGGATACTTTCAAAGCGAAAAATACTTTAAAAATATTGAAGATCAGATCAGAGAAGATTTTACATTCAACCCCCAGTATCTTCGACCTTCAAGATCTATGATGAATAGTGTTGAAGAACCAGTATCTTTGCATATACGCAGAACAGATTATTTGCAACTTGCACATAACCATAATAATCTTGGTTTGGATTATTATGAAGAGGCACTAAGTCATTTTGATAATGATCGAACTGTAATTATATTCTCTGATGATCCTAAATGGTGTAAGGAACAAAAATTGTTTGAGGACGATAGATTTTTAGTTGCAGAAGGAAATATTAGTTACATCGATTTGTGTCTTATGACTATGTGTAAGTCACACATCATTGCCAATTCCTCATTCTCTTGGTGGGGTGCTTGGTTGGCAAAAAGTCAAAAAGTTATTGCACCTAAAAACTGGTTTGGTCCAGATAATCAACACCTAGATACAAAAGATCTTTATTGCCCTGATTGGATTGTAATTTAATGAAAGTCGCTGTTATTTTTATTGGAACAGAAAAATATTTAAACTTTTTGCCTGCGTGGTATGAAGGATGTGAAAAGTTTTTGTTGCCAAATGTAGACAAAAAGTATATAATTTTTACGGATGGAGAGATTCCAGAATCTCCAGATAATGCCATTGTATATCATCAAGAACATCTAGAATGGCCATTTATTACTTTGTATAGATTCAAAATGATTCAAAAATGTTTTGATGATATTCAAGATTGTGATTGGTTAATTTTCTTGGATGCAGATATGAGAGTTGTTGATACTGTCAACATTGAGGATTTACTTGATGATACCAAGAAATACATTGGTGTTCATCATCCATGTCATTATTTAAAAATGCAACCTCATGATGAACTTCCTGGTGCATTTGACGTAACGCCTTTATCCAAAGCTTGTGTTACAGAATCTGATGACTTGTCTGTTTATGTTCAGGGATGTCTTTGGGGAGGTAAATTGCCATATGTTATGGATATGATCAAAGAACTTGACCAGAGAATTGATGATGATTATAAAAATAATATTATTGCAACTTGGCATGATGAGAGTCATCTAAACAAATTTTATATTCAAAATCGTGAAGACGTATTTGTAGCATCTCCAAGTCTTGCTTATCCAGAGGTATTTGCCAAAGCATGTACCTTTGAACCAAAAATTGTACACCTAGCAAAAGATAATAGTAAATATCATGTCTAAAATTGCTATGATTTACTCGGGTCAACCGAGGCATTTGAAGGAGTGTTATGAAAATCATCGTCAAACTTTTTGGGAAGCAAACCCAGATTGTGAGATTGATGTATTTGCTCATATTTGGTATGATGAGGCATGGGTTGGAACTTATTTTTGGGATCAATACAAGGACCGTGGTCGTTGGGAATCAGACCTAAAAGACTTTATGGTTGATAAATGGCAACCTAAAGGTCTTGTCTTTGAAGAACCAAAGGAATTTGAAGCAGAAGATATTCATCCAGACCCTAGATTTCCTCACCCAGTCAATAATATTATCTCAATGTTTTATAGTCTGAGTGAAGCAAATAATCTTAAGAAAAAATATGAGGAAGAAAATGATTTCAAGTATGATTGTGTTGTCCGTTTGAGAACTGACGAATACTTCTATACTCCTATTGGTCCCATTTCAAACTATGATTTGAATACTGTGAATGTTCTTAACGAATGGGCACATGTGGAACATGGTATTAACGACCATTTTGCGTTTGGGTCTTCCGAGTTAATGGATAAATATTTTGACGTATATGACAACTTTGTTGAAATATGTGAGATGGGTGCAGAAATCAACCCTGAATGTTTGATTGGATTTAATGCACAAAAGAGGCATAATCTTCCCATCACTAAAAACCCCTGGCACTATGTACTTTGGAGAGATAAAAAATAATGACCAAACTTGTTATCTTTGATTTGGATGGAGTCTTAATCGACAGTAAAGATTATCATTATGAAGCATTAAACCAAGCACTTGGAGATGAGTATGCTATCAGCAGAGAAGAGCATGTTAGCATTTATGATGGTCTTCCTACCAAAGCAAAACTAGAACTTTTAACCAAGAATAAAGGTCTTCCTGTAGATCTTTATGATACAATTTGGAGAGATAAGCAAGAAGCAACACTTAAGATTTTTAACGACTGCGTTGCAAAGGATTATGAGTTGATGGGGTACTTCCAACAACTTGTAGATGCAGGATATAAGATTGCTGTTGCATCTAATAGTATTAGGAATACTGTGAAGATTATTCTATTGCGTCTTGGACTTCTGGAATTTGTGGATATGTACGTCTCTAATGAAGACGTTGTTCGCAACAAACCATTCCCAGCAATGTATTGGAAGTGTATGACTGCTCTTGGAGCACTTCCTGCAGATACCGTGATTGTCGAAGATAGTCATATTGGTCGTCAAGGTGCTCTTGACAGTAAGGCACATTTAGTTCCTGTAGAAGATCGTAAAGATCTCAATCAGGTAAAGATTGATAGAATTAAAAAAATTCTGAATGGTACAAAACAAAAAGTTGCATGGGAGAGTAAAACAATGAATGTTCTTATTCCTATGGCAGGTGCTGGTAGCAGGTTTGCTAGTCAGGGTTACACCTTCCCTAAACCTTTGATTGAAGTTAAAGGTAAACCAATGATCCAAGTGGTTGTTGAGAACCTGAACATCAAAGCAAATTATACTTTTATTGTTCAAAAGGAACATTATGAAAAGTATAATCTGAACTATCTACTTCCTTTGATTGCTCCTGGATGCAATATTGTTCAAGTTGATGGTCTAACTGAAGGTGCTTGCTGCACCACTCTTCTTGCAAAGGAGTTTATCAATAATGATGAACCTCTTGTAATGGCAAATTCGGACCAGTTTGTGGAATGGGATAGCAACGAAACCCTTTATGCATTCCAGAACGGTGAAGTTGATGGTGGAATTGTTACATTCCCAGCGACTCATCCTAAGTGGTCTTATGCTAAACTTGGTGAAGAGGGTTATGTTGAGGAGGTTGCTGAGAAGAAACCAATTTCTGAACATGCCACTGTTGGTATCTACTATTGGAAGAAAGGTTCTGACTATGTGAAGTATGCAGAACAAATGATTGCCAAAGATATTCGTGTTAATAATGAATATTATGTTTGTCCAGTATTTAATGAAGCGATTGGTGATGGTAAAAAAATCCGCATCAAAGAAATCGATAAGTCTGGTATGTGGGGTATTGGTACTCCAGAAGACCTGAACTACTTCCTTGAACATTATAAAGGAGAAGTCTGATGAAAGTAGCACTTGCATTTTTTGGGCAACCTAGATTTGTTGACAACCAACAAATTATTGATACTTACAAAGAAGTAATTCTTGACCGATATGATACTGATGTATTTGGGCATATGTGGTGGGAGGAAGATGCTGAAGAGTATGACTATTCCTCATGGTCCAAAATAAACAAGTGTCCTGTTTCTAAAGATGCACCTAAAATTATTGCTGATAATTATCAACCATTGATTTTGGGTATTGAAAGTCCAAAAACTTTTGAGTTACCCTCAAAAGCAAAAGAATTCATTGATGAAAAGTTTACTAATAAACACCCAGCAAGAGAGTTGTATGGGGAGAGTGGTAATCACTGGAATCCTAAAAATTACAGTAATGTAATGTCCCAAATGTATTCCATTAAATCTGTTGCAAATATTGTCAAATCATACGCTGAGGAAACAAATACCAGCTATGATTTTATTGTCCTTGCAAGATATGATACTGTTCTTCTTAACTTCCCAGATCTTAATACCTGCGACAAATACAAATTCTATCTACCAGGACATCATCCTAGATTTCCAGATACAATTCAATTTTTTGGACCTAAGTATCTTACTTGGGCACTCAATGCATTTGATGATATTGAAGATGTTTATGAAGACATTTGGGAACCATCTCCAGAAGCATTTAAAATGGGATCATTTTTAAAATGGTTTGAGCACTCTGATCTTGCTCCTTGTCCTATGGATGCTGCTTGTATTAGAGGTTGATATGAAACTAATTGCCCATCGTGCTAATATTGATGGACCAAATCCATCAATTGAAAATAGTCCAGAACAAATTGACAAATGTATAGAACAGGGTTATGATGTTGAAATAGATCTAAGATACCATAAAGCAACTAATACTTTATGGTTAGGTCATGATGAACCTCAATATCTGGTAACTCGGTGGTGGTTAGCAACAAGAATTGATAGTCTTTGGATTCATTGTAAAGACTTAGATACTCTTCATGAAATGTCAGTTAATACCTCTGGATACAATTATTTTTGGCATCAAGAGGATGATTATACTCTCACCAGTAAAAAATATATCTGGGCGTATCCTGGTAAATCATATACATCTAATACTGTTATTGTTATGCCAGAATGGAATAATATGATTTGGGATACCCTAAGAGTTACTAATTGTTATGGTATTTGTACAGATTACCCCGAAAAATTAAAATGAAAATCACTCTCATAGGTCCTGGAATTATGCCGATCCCTCCAACTGGTTGGGGTGCGGTTGAGATTCTTGTTTGGGATACTAAATGTGCCCTAGAAGAACTGGGTCATGAAGTACAAATTATTAATACCAAAGATAATCGTCAAATTATCAATGGGATTAATGCATTTGTACCAGACTTTGTTCATGTGCATTATGATGAATTTATTCCTATTGTTCCTTACATTCAATATCCAAATGCAATTACAAGTCATTTTGGATATCTAGAACGTAAAGAAATGTTCAATGGTTACATTAATGTTGCCAATGAATTCATGAGGATTAAACCAAATGTATTTTGTCTCTCACCAGGAATTGAGAAAGTATATAATGTTATGTTTGATATTCCAAAAGAGAATACTTACATAACACCTAATGGGGTCAATACTGATAAGTTTACATTTAAAGATACTCCAGAATATCCCGATAGAAGTTTATATCTTGCAAAGATTGATTATAGAAAAAGACAACATTTATTCCAATCAATTGATAGTCTTTGGTTTGCTGGTAATCTCGCTGATAGCAGATTTAATACTAGTAAAAACTATTTGGGAGAGTGGTCAAAAGAGACTCTTTATAATCAATTGACTGATTATGGTAATCTTGTTCTTCTTTCAGATGGAGAGGCACATCCTCTTGTTTGTATGGAAGCACTTGCTGCTGGACTTGGAGTAGTTGTTTGTGAATGGGGTAAAGCAAATCTTGATACTGATAAAGAATTTATTACAGTAATTCCAGAAGAAAAGATTACCGATATTGATTATGTTGAGAATGCTATAATTAAAAACAGAGAATATTCTATTGCTCATAGAAATGAGATTGTAGAATATTCAAAACAGTTTGACTGGAAAGAAGTTCTTAAAAAGTATTACATCCCTAGTGTAGAAAAAGTAATTGAACGTCATGCATAGTACTTTATTAGATAAAAATAAATCTGCATATAAGTTAAATGGGTTTGGACCCATTTATTACTTGAATATGGACGAAGATACTGATCGTCGTCAACATATAGAGGACCAATTTAAATATTGGGAAATAGAAGATTATACCAGAATTTCTGCATATGATGGTAGAGATGATGATTTAAGTGATATTATTAAAGGTAGATATCCAGAATCAATGTCTTCGGGAGAGGTTGGGTGTATTACATCACATTTAAAAGCAATTAAACATTGGTATGATAATTCAACCAGTCCTTATGCAATTATCATGGAAGATGATTGTAATCTTGATGTAGTACAATACTGGAATTTTTCTTGGAATGATTTTGCATCTATGCTTCCCTATGATTGGGATGTAGTGCAACTAGCAATTATTCAAACAGGAGACATTCATGTTAAGTTGCATAGGAGATTTGTAAATGATTTCTCCACGGCTTGTTATATGATTACTAGACATCATGCATCAAAACTGATTTATCACCACGTCAAAGGTGTTGATAAGTACCGTCTGGATAATGGGGTAAAACCAAGACCAGTTGCTGATGACCTCATTTACAATTCTGGTAACACCTATTCCATTCCTCTACTTCTTTATCGACTACAATTAGGGTCATCCATTCATCCAGAGCATGTTGATGTATTTCATCGTCAAAGTCATGATGGAATTATGACCTGGTGGCAGCAAATGGGTGCGTCTATGGATGTGAAAGATTTGACTGATTATGATCCTTACCTTGGTAAGGTAAGCGACCCTAGCGGATTAAAGTCTTAACCTAAATTTAATTGACAATCTTAAGAAAGTGTTATATGATGCTTGCGTCCTGGAAACAGGGCGTTTTTTAGTTCTAAAATATCAAAACAAATTTATGAAACTCAAACAACTGATGCTTGCACCTGTTGCTATGGGAATGGTTGCTCCTGTTGCTGCGAATGCCGCAGACCTTAATATGGCAGCAGTCAACCAATATTCCACTTCGGAACAAGTCACAAGCATTACTCAACTGTCTGATGTAAAACCCACTGATTGGGCATATCAGGCACTCAATAATCTCGTTGAGCGTTATGGTTGCGTTGCTGGTTATGAAAACGGAACTTATCTTGGTGGTAAGTCAATGACCCGTTTTGAGGCAGCAGCACTTCTGAATGCTTGCCTTGACCGTGTGACTGAAGTTACTGATGAACTTTCTCGCCTCTCAAAAGAGTTTGCTGACGAACTTCTTGTTATTCGTGGTCGTGTTGCCAAACTGGAAACCCAAGTTGGTCAACTCCAAGCAACTCAGTTCTCCACAACTACCAAACTGAAAGGTGAAGCAACTTTTGTTCTTGGTGGTGTAGAAGGTGCTCGTCTTGCTAATAATACTAATGTTGGTAATACTGCATTCAACTACGATCTTCGTCTGAACTTTGACACTTCGTTCACTGGTAAGGACCTGCTTCGTACTCGTCTGCGTTCTGGTAACTTCTCCAGTCAACCCTTCGGTTCTTCCTCTTCTCTGTTCAAACTGGACAAGGCAGAATCTTATGCGAACCAAGTCAATCTTGACCGTCTGTACTACAGCTTCCCCGCACTTGCTAAGGGTGTGACCCTGACTGCTGGTGCTCTGGTTCGTAACACTGAGATGGCATGGATTCCCACTGCATATAAGTCGGATGTTCTTGACTTCTTTGCTGTTGCTGGTGCTCCTGGTGTCTACAACAAGGCAACGGGTTCTGGTTTCGGTGCTCAGTGGGCACAACCTGGTAAGAAAGGTTTTGTTGCTAACCTGAACTATGTTGCTCAGAACGGTTCTGATTCTACCAAAGGTGAATTTGATGCCTCTGGTGCTCTGAACACTCTGGCACAGATTGGTTATCGTGCTCCCCAGTATGGTATTGCATTCGGTTATCGTAATGGTACTGAAGGCACTCGTATTCGTACCTTTAACGGTGTTGCTGGTAATGGTGGTACTCTTGCCGCTAATCAAACCTCTAATGGTTATGCTCTGAATGCTTACTGGCAACCCAAGAAGTCTGGCATCATTCCTTCGGTCTCTGCCGCTTATGGTTGGAACTATGTGAGTGGTCCTGCAACTCCTAATGCTGCAACCAACTCTCAGACTTGGATGGCAGGCGTTCAGTGGAGCGATGTGTTTGCTAAGGGCAATGCCTCTGGTTTTGCCATCGGTCAACCTGGCAACGCGACTACTCTGACCAAAGACGCTCTGATGTGGGAAGCGTTTTATCGTTACAAAGTTAGCGATAATATTAGCGTAACTCCTGCAATCTTCTATGTCTCTAACAATCAGGCATTTAAGAACGCATCTTCTAACTATGGTGGTGTGATTCAAACGACCTTCAGGTTCTGATCATCTGACAAAATAAGTATCATATGATACAGGGGGTGCTTGACACCCCTTTATTTTTGCTATATAATTGTGTAACAATTCTTAACGAATGTACAATGACTGTAACAACTAATGATCGTGGTCAGCAAAACATGTGGGCAAAAGAACCCACTATGTACTACGAAAACTATGGGATGGATACTCCCAACCAAGTAAAGGAGAAGTACAATGGGCGCTGGGCAATGGTCGGTATTATTGCTGGTCTCATTTCTTATGTTGGCACTGGCAAACTCTTCTTCGGCATCTTCTGACAATTGATTGACAATGACTTCAACTATCTTTACAATTACTAGTGTTGCCTTTTTCGTTCTTCTGGCAGCATCCGTAGAAAAACTTTGTGAGACTTACTGATGACCGTTTATAGCGTTACACTTCAAACCCCTGATGGCGAAACCACTATCCAGTGTGCCGAAGACCAATACATTCTAGAAGCTGCTGAAGAGGCAGGAGTTGATCTTCCTTCATCTTGCCGTGCTGGTGCTTGCTCTGCTTGCGCTGGTAAACTAATCAGCGGCACTGTGGATAATGAGGAGCAATCGTTCCTTGATGATGAACAACTAGCAGATGGTTGGGTGCTTACCTGTGTTGCCTATCCTACTAGTGACTGTGTTATTCTGACTGAGCAGGAAGAGAACTTGTGATTGGAAATCTTGAACCAGAAGAAAGTGTTATGGGTACTGGTGGTATGCTCGGGCAATTTGCAATTGCCCTTGAAAAACTTGGATGGGATGCCAACGATGAACTCTCTGTAGAAATTGGTGGCGTTGCAGTTACAGGAACTGCAACTCATCCAGATGCAAATCCAAAATGGGCAAAACCATTTGGAACCGTAACATATCAGAACGATGCTTTCATTGTTATTAAAAATAAATCAAGGAACCCTGTAGTTCCTTCTCAACCCAATACTGAACTTAAACAACAACATTCTTACAAAGGAGAAACAAAATGAAATTTGGATGGACCCCTGAGGCTGAGATTCTTAATGCTCGTCTCGCTATGCTTGGATTTGTAATTGCTGTTGGCACTTACATCACAACTGGACAAATTATTCCTGGTATTTTTTGATTTTTAATTTATATGGATAATCAAGTTCCTGCTATTAATTTTGTATTTCGTGAGAATGGAGAATTTGTGACCCGTTCTTCTACTGAAATTTTTTCTAATAAGAGAGTTGTAATTTTCTCACTCCCTGGAGCATTTACTCCTACCTGCAGTGCTTATCAACTTCCTGGATTTGAAGATAACTATGATGTAATCCGAGAGAAGGGAATTGATGAGATTTATTGCATTTCTGTTAATGATGGATTTGTAATGAATGCCTGGGCAAAAGACCAAGGAATTGAAAAGGTTAAGTTAATTCCTGATGGCAATGCTGAGTTTACTCGTGAGATGGGAATGCTTGTATCGAAAAACAATCTTGGATTTGGCAATCGTTCTTGGCGTTATGCTGCAGTAATTAATGATGGTGTAATTGAATGGATGTCTGTAGAACCTGGACAGCGTTCTAATGCAGAAGACGATCCTTATGTAAATTCTACTCCAGAAGAAGTAATTAAATATCTGAATACGAAATAAAAAAAAGGGGGGCATATGCCCCCTATTTTTATGTCTTTAATTTATCAGACTTCTGTAGTATCTTCTTGATCGGCAGCTTCAATATATTGTCCTGCTGCCTTTAATAGTTCTGTTGCTTCTTCATCATGGATAGCATTTTTTTGCGCCCATACGAGATTCATTTCAGAAACTGTTTTTTTATTTTTTACGTCGTTGCAAATTGCTAGAAGTCTAGCTCTTGTAGGTGCGTTTAACATCTGTCCTTCTTGAGAAATCTCTTTTTATTTATTTAGTAAGATTCTTTTATTAGTATTCGGTTTTCCATAAGGTCTCCAAATAAATTAACCGTCAAATGACCTTGACACCAGTATGAGGATATGTTAATATAAATACATCAAACGTTAAGGAACGTAACAAATCTTTAATGTTTGTAACTCCCACTAACCGAGACCTATGGGGAGTATAAAAACGTCTCTCATATCCCCGCTGAGGGTGCGGGGAGCATAGTATCACCACCATTTCCCTGATGGTCTTACTACTTTTTTTAAACAAATGACTGCTTCAATCGCTTCACGTCAACAACAATCGAATACTTGGGAACAGTTCTGCAACTGGGTTACTTCAACCGATAACCGTCTTTATGTTGGTTGGTTCGGTGTTCTGATGATTCCCACCCTGCTTGCTGCTACAACTTGTTTCATCATCGCATTCATCGGTGCTCCTCCTGTGGACATTGATGGTATCCGTGAACCCGTTGCTGGTTCACTCATGTACGGAAACAACATCATCTCTGGTGCTGT
>B570J29032_109958873_pt1 | contig 15643 bp, 16 predicted proteins | sample LakMenEpi16Nov12_FD_29032 | JGI IMG/M metagenome (IMG submission 29032) | reverse complement strand
TTTTTTTGTTTTTATAATTTTGCACAATTTTCAAAATCAAACGGAATTATGATTGTTTTAAAATTTGGCGGAACGAGTGTTATGGCAAATGATTATAATTTATTTAAATCATTTTTATTGCGCTAGATCCATTTAAAACTAATCTCTTTTTCAATGTCAGGATGAAGGCTATACATAACTGGACACGTTTGAGCGGTTCGTTCCAAAATTGTTTGATCTTTTTTTGTTAATGCACCAATCATTTCAAAATCTATGATGATTTTGATAATTCTTCTTGGATCTGGCCCCATGACCTTTGTCACATTGGCTTTTGATTGTTCAATGTCAACATTTAAATCATTAGCTTTTATGCCCATAACGGTCATCATGCAGGTTGCTAATGAATTGGCTACCATGTCAGTAGGAGAAAAAGCTTCGCCCTTGCCATGATTGTCAATTGGCGCGTCAGTTACTATCTGATTATTAGAATTCAAATGAACAGATATGGTGCGTAAACCACCTTGATAGATCACTTCAGAAGTCATTAGTTAATTTTTAAAATGCTATTATTCTTTAATTGTAAAAGATAGAACGCTTTGTTTTTAAAACCTTTTTCATCCGTTTGAGCGTAACTGAAGCTTGTGTTTAATCTTTCGCTGGATTTATCAAAAGTATTCAAAAACTGGGTTGATTTAGCTGCTCTTTCAAAAGTATCATAGGCTATATCAAATCCTCTAAACACAAATTGATTGGCCATGCCTTTAAATTTTTTTCTATAATTATTGTCAAATATTTTTGTTTTTTCAGTGTCTCTATTGTCATAGGTTGATACATAAACCAATTCATTTTTTACAAAATCACTAAAAACATAATCTGCTTCATGTGTTGAATTAAAGTCTAGCGCAACCAATTGTATGGTATAACCTTCAATTTTTAGCGCAGTTGCTAACTGATTTATTTTATTTAAAAAATTTAAACTTTCAGAGTCAAAAAAGATAATATTGGTTTTTGATTGGTCTAAAGCTGCCATCAAACCTTCTGATTTAAATTGATCTTTATCCTCCATTTTAAAAGTTGACAGGTTATTTTGCGCTTGAAAAAAGGCCAAGGTTAAACTTTTTTTACTGTCAATCAAACTGATGAGTTGATGGTTAGGTTTTTTATAATAATTTAAAAGTTCGCTATACAGTTCATTTCTACTCATCATGGTTTCAACCAAAGTAGGGTAAGACGTTTCTTGATGTCTTATCGGTGAAATGATAATAGTTGGCTTATCTTTTAACAAGTCGACCAAGCGGTCATTATTTGCTGGATAAAAACAACCAATAATGATATCAAAATTGTTTAATTTTCCACTATTAAATAGTTCGTCTACGCCAGAACTAGTAGCGGTTTCTTTTGAATCTAAGTATTCAACTTGATGCGCTATTTTTTTAGTTTTCGCACTATCAATGGCTATTTTAGTTCCTAAATAATAGTCTGCCACCATGTTTAAAAATTTGTCTTTGCTCAATTGCGCTTCTAATTTGGTTTTATCCACTTGATTAAAAGGAACTAAAATAGCAATCCTTTTCGAAACGGCATAAGAAAGGGAAGTGTTTGAAAGTTCTTTCTTAGATGATGTTTTCGACGATGTGGGTAAATTGATTACCATATCCTCTTTTAAGCCATCTTTTAAGGCAGGATTAATTTTGGTTAGCTCTTCAATGGTCGTTTGATGGTCTTGCGCAATAGAAAATAGCGTCATGCCTTTTTTGACAACTAATTGATTTTTACCTAAATCTAACTTTTCTGGTTTTGATGTTTCTGATTTTGACGTTTCAACTTTTGATGCTTCAGTCTTTTGTGTTTCAATTTTTTGTGATTCAGGTTCTTTCGTTTTAGCAGGACCTTTTTTTGTTATAAGTTTAAAGTCAACTGGTAAACCATTTTTTATTTCAGGATTTAGGTTTTCTAATTCTTCTACAGTAAGGCCAAATTTTTTGGCTAGACTAAATTTCGTATCACCTGATTTAACAACATACAAGGCGTTATTCGATGGTTCCGGTTTAGCATTTTCTTTCTGATTACTTTCATTACTTTTTGAAGCGCTTTCTTTTTTTGGAGGCTCAACTTTTGACGCTGTTACAATAATGGTTTGACCAGATTTTAAACCGTCTTTTAATTCGGGATTTAGTCTAATCAATTCGTCTACACTAGTATTATATTTTTTTGATAAACTAAAAAGTGTTTCTTTATCTGCAACTTGATGAGTTTTTGAAGAACCTTGTTGCGTTTCGTTTTCATTGGTGCTAGTTTTTTTGCTAGGCGCTAATTTGGGAATAATTAAAAAAGCGCCTTCTTTTAAACCAGATGCTGCATCAGGGTTTAACTTTAAAACTTCTTGAGAATTAACATTATATTTATCACAAATTTGTGTTAGTGTTTCTCCTTTTACGATTTTATGATTGATATAGTCATTTTGCGCATATAGAAAGATATTTGCCAAAAAAAAGATAACTAATACAGGTTTAAATAATTTCATTTTACAAATGTTTTATAGTCAGATGGTCTTTAATTCAAATCTAATGCCGTTTTTTTACTTGATTAAAAAAATTTTTCATTTAAAACAATAAGCGGTTGTTGGACAATTTTTATTCCCATTCAATGGTGGCAGGAGGTTTAGAGCTGATATCATAAACAACCCGGTTAACCCCTTTCACTTTATTGATGATTTCATTAGATATTTTCATTAAGAAATCATAGGGTAAATGAACCCAATCTGCGGTCATACCGTCTGTAGATTCTACCGCTCTAAGGGCAACAACTTTTTCGTAGGTGCGCTCATCTCCCATCACGCCAACGCTATTGACAGGCAATAATATAGCACCTGCTTGCCAAACTTTGTCGTACAAATGATGGTCTTTTAAGCCTTGAATAAACACATGGTCAACTTCCTGCAATAATTGTACTTTTTCTGGTGTGATGTCGCCTAAAATTCTAATTGATAAACCTGGCCCCGGGAAAGGATGCCTACCCAAAAGCTCATCGTCTATGCCAAGCGTACGACCAACACGTCGCACTTCATCTTTAAACAACATCCGCAGAGGTTCCACGATTTTCAATTTCATAAAATCAGGCAATCCACCAACATTGTGGTGAGATTTTATGGTTGCAGATGGTCCTTTTACGGATATGGATTCTATAACATCTGGATATATAGTACCTTGGCCCAACCAGCTAATATTTTCGAGTAAATGCGCTTCATCATCAAAAACTTCAATAAATGCATTGCCTATGACTTTCCTTTTGGCCTCAGGTTCACTAATGCCTTTCAAGGCATCTAAGAAGCGGGAAGATGCATCGACACCTTTCACGTTTAGACCCATGCCTTCATACTGTTTTAAAACACTTTCAAATTCATTTTTTCTTAAAAGGCCATTATTTACGAAAATGCAAAATAAATTTTTACCAATAGCCTTATTCAGTAAAACGGCCGCAACAGTTGAATCAACGCCGCCTGATAAACCAAGAACGACCCTCTCCGTGCCAATCTTTTCTTTAAGTTCAGCCACTATTTCTTCAACAAATGCAACTGGTGTAAAGTCTTGATTAAGTTTGGCAATGTTTACAAGAAAGTTTCTGAGCAATAGTAAACCATCTGTACTATGATAAACTTCAGGATGAAATTGAATAGCAAAGGTGTCTTCACCTGAAATTTGATACGCCGCAAATTCAACATCTTTGGTGCTGGCTAATTTTATACCATTTTCAGGTAATTTTTTTATCGTATCACTGTGGCTCATCCAAACTTGTGAATTAAGCGGAATATCTTTGAATAGTGCGTTTTCATGATGAATAGAGCTCAAATTAGCTCTGCCATATTCTCTGATGTTAGATGGGGCCACTTCGCCACCATTAAAATGTGCTAAATATTGGGCACCATAGCAAACTGCGAGTAGTGGTAAATGTCCTTTGATCTGACTTAAATCCGGATGAGGCGCATCTTCTGCACGCACAGAAAACGGGCTACCTGACAAGATAACAGCTTTAAAAGTATGAATATCTACCGGTGGATTGTTATAAGGATATATTTCACAAAAAATATTGAGTTCTCTAACTCTTCGAGCTATAAGTTGTGTGTATTGGGAGCCAAAATCTAAAATGAGTACAGTGTGTTGCATGCGCAAAAATACACAAAAATCAACAGACTAAATAGCACATAAGAACTAAAAGTTAACAATTTTGTAGAACTTTTTCAACAATAAAAAAGGTCTTATAATTACTGCAATTTAATCAAAAAATGAAGTGTCAAATTATTAAATTAAAAATCAAAATTTTCAAAAATCATACCTGGCAGATTGCGGTCTGTTTTTGAATCAGAAATTTGTTCGAATACTTCTCCTGATGGCATGTTACTCATGCTACGTCCCCTCACATGTTCTAAGGCAATATGTAAAAGCGGGTCAGATTCTTGCCCTAAAACACCCAAATTTGCTATGTTTTCAATGTATGGTATTTGCGCTTCTATGCCATTCGCATAATCGCCATTGCCGTCTCTATTGGCTGATTTAAAAACAATTGGCAGCAAAACATAGTTGTGGCTTCGATTCAATTTTGAATGATTTTTACTATAGTTAGGTGAGTCATACATCAGAATAGAACCTACATTTTTACCAGTTGTAGTATGACCGATTTGAGTCACGCCAATAAATGGCTTTAAGTTATGGATGAGCAGTTCGCTAGCTGATGCCGAACTCCTGGAAGTGATAAAAAAGATATGATTAAGGCCTAAACTATTGATGGCTTGACCAGTATTAGTTGTACTAGGAAAACGGGTATTAAAAATTTCTGAATTATTCTGCGATGCATAAAAGTTGATGACCTTTTCATTCCATTGTTGTTTAACAAAAACTTGACCAGCAAAGCTATTGTTGATCATGCTTGCCAATCTCGCGCTTGTTGATACAGAGCCACCAGGATTATATCTTAAATCAATAATTAAGTGCGTAACGCCCTGCGCTATGAATGTTGCGAATACTTGGTTTAGTGCATTTTCAGAATTACTAAAGAATCCGTTATACATCAGATAACCTATTTTCTTTGCTTGATGCGTGAAAACACTTGTTAGATAAACAGGATTTTCGCTATATACAGTTTTTGTTAAAGCTATGCTCTGGCCATTTGGCGTAATATTACCATTGTCAAAATTGGCCATACTAAGCGTATAATTATCTTGGGCTAAAAGACCTCTATAGTTAGAAATAGTTAGAGGTGTGCCATTTACTGCATAGAAAATATCCCCTCTTTTAATATTTTTACTAGATGCGTCAGAATTAGGTAAAATATAGCGAACCCAACCATAAAGCACATCAGGATTTGATTGTTTTCTATTGATACCATATTCTACGCCATTTGTTTTATTTGTGCCTGAAAGCAATTGTTCTAGTTCATTATAGTTGCTATAGATGAGACTAAAACGATCGTCTGGTCTTTTAATTACTTGGTCAAAAAGTGCTTCAGGACTAGAGAAAGATTCTAAAAAATTAACATATGCTCTTCCATCAAGGAGTTTATTATCATTAAGGTCTGGCACATCTTTTTGCCAGAAATAATAGTCATTCATGGCTTTCCAAACAAAATCATTAATATCTGTTTTAGAGGTAAAATTTTGGTCATCTAAGTCATCGCTACATGAAAATAAAAAAGATGATAAGAGGCAAAACAAAAGGATTTTCTGGCTATTCATAAAATTATAAAATTAAAACCATTAATAGTCTGTAAAAATATATATTTTTGTCAAATAATAATTGCAGTTTATGAAGAATTTTAAAAATGTTTTACTAAGTAGATTTTTTGTTAAGTTATTGGTTTTAATTAGTTTTGGATGCTTGTTAGCGCATAGTTGTCAGAAAAAATCAGCAGATGATGAAAGTGAAGTAGGGACATTTGACAACGCAGAGGAGGCATTTGCATTCACTAAGCAAACGTTGGATTTTATTTCTAAAGAATGTAACACTGGCATGAAAAATGCTACTTATAGGGTAAATGAATACGAACAAGTAAAAAGTAAAATTTTTAAAAACAAAAACCATGAAGAAATTAATCGTCCTTAGTTTTATACTCCTAGGTTTAAATAGTCAGGCGCAATTTGAAAAATTTGAAGATAATGCTTCAGTTAAATCATATATAGTCAACAAAAAAATGTTTGACATGATGAGTAAAATGAAAATTGACGGCGCAGATGAAGAAGTAAAGATGTATATGAATTTATTAAAGAAATTAGATAAGTTGACCGTTTTTACAACGTCTAACCCAAAGCTAGCAGCAGAATTTAAAACTACAGGTCAGAATTATATTGCAGATAATAAACTTGAAGAATTGATGCGAGTTAATGAATCTGGCAAAAATGTGAAAGTTTATTTTAAAAGCGGTGTGACCAAAGAGCTATTTATGCTTGTTGAAGACAAAGAATCGATTTTATTATCGCTCAAAGGTAATTTTGAATTAAGTGAAATAACTGTTTTAACCGAAAAATTAAATTTACCTGGTAAAGAAGAGTTAAAGAAAGCTACAAAGGGCAAAAAATAGTTCATTTTAGTTTGCGCAAAATTTAGTTTTATAGAAGACGCTGGCTCAATGTTAATTAATCGTTGATAACTTTACAGCAACTTTTGTATTTGTTTAAAGAATTAATTTTATCATTGCTTAACGAAAGTTAAATTTTTCTTATTGCAAAATTTAAAATTAGTACTTTCGTTATTTTTACATCAGTTAAACTAAAACAATAAACTACAAAACTACTTAATAACTTTAAAACTACTTTTACTATGACTGCAACTTTTTTGATGTTTATTTTGGCATTTGCCATTGGCGCATTGTTTAGTTATGTTGTTTTAGCACTTCTTGTATTTAAACGCAAAAATGACGACATTGAATTAGAAATTCAAAACGTCAGATTGTTAGAAGAATTAAAGCGACTAAGAAAAGCGTAAACGGGCCATGGACAAACTTTTTTAATAAAGTATTGACCGCTTTTAAGGTTTGCAGGAGTAATTTTTAATCATTACTTTTGCAAACCTTAATTTTTTAACATGTTATCAGTTTCAAATTTATCCGTTCAGTTTGGAAAAAGAATATTATTTGATGAAGTCAATGTAACCTTCACCCAAGGTAATTGCTATGGGATTATTGGTGCAAATGGCGCTGGAAAATCTACTTTCATGAAGATTTTATCTGGTGACATGGACCCAACGGCTGGACGCGTTATTTTAGAGCCAGGTAAGAGGATGTCTGTTCTCAATCAAAATCATAATATGTTTGATGAGAACAGCGTTATCGAAACGGTGATGTTGGGCAATAAAAAGCTTTATGAAGTAAAAAAAGAAATGGACGACATCTATCTCAAGCCAGATTTTAATGACAAAGATGCTGATAGAGTAGGTGCGTTGCAAGTTATTTTTGAAGAAATGAATGGCTGGAATGCTGATACTGACGCCGCTACTCTTCTTAGTAATTTGGGAATTAATGACGAGTTTCATTATACCCTGATGGCTGATATGGATGGTAAGCTCAAAATCCGTGTACTTTTGGCTCAGGCACTTTTCGGCAACCCTGATGTTTTGATTATGGATGAGCCTACCAACGACTTGGACTTTGAAACCATCGGCTGGTTAGAAAATTTTTTAGCTAATTATGAAAATACGGTTTTGGTTGTTTCGCATGACCGTCACTTTTTAGACGCTGTTTGTACACATGTTTCTGATATTGATTTTGGAAAAATCACCCATTATTCTGGCAATTATACCTTTTGGTATGAAAGTAGTCAATTAGCAGCAAAACAGCGCTCACAACAAAATAAGAAAGCCGAAGAAAAGAAGGCTGAATTAGAAGAGTTTATCAGACGTTTTAGTGCTAATGTGGCCAAATCAAAGCAAGCGACCTCTCGTAAGAAAATGATAGAAAAGCTAAAAGTTGATGACATTAAACCTTCAAGTAGAAGATATCCTGCCATAATTTTTGAGCAAGAAAGAGAAGCGGGTGATCAAATTTTACATGTGGAACATTTAGCCTATAGTCTAGAAGGTGAAACACTTTTTAAAGATGTAAACCTAAATATGGCCAAAGGTGATAAGGTGCTGATTTTTTCAAAAGATTCTAGGGCAACAACTGCATTTTATGAAATTTTAAACGATCATTTAAAACCAAATAAGGGGGAAGTTAAATGGGGTATTACCACTAATCAATCTTATTTACCTGGCGATAACCATGCTTTTTTTGAAAATGATTTAACCTTAGTTGATTGGTTGAGACAATGGAGTAAAACAGAAGAGGAACGAGACGAAGTTTATGTGAGAGGATTCTTAGGTAAAATGATTTTTTCAGGTGAGGAAGCTTTAAAAACAGGTCGTGTGTTGTCTGGAGGCGAAAAAATGCGTTGCATGCTTTCTCGGATGATGATGATAAGAGCCAATGTATTAATGCTTGATGAACCAACCAACCACCTAGACTTAGAGTCAATTCAAGCGCTAAATAATTCTTTAAAAAGCTTCAAGGGCTCTGTCCTTTTTACAACGCATGACCACGAGTTTGCGCATACTGTTGCCAACCGCATTTTAGAAATTACACCAAAAGGAATTATTGATCGTTACATGACTTTTGATGAGTATTTGGACGATGAAAAAATTAGGGAAATGAGAAAACAGATGTATTCTTAAATCATGAAAATTATAATCGTTAATAATACCATTATTCCTGCTATTGCCTATGGAGGTACTGAACGTGTGATTTGGGGATTGGGAAAAGCATTGCACCAATTAGGACACGATGTACATTATTTAGTAAAAAAAGGTTCTACTTGTGAATTCGCAAAAATTATAGAGATAGATGAAAACCTTAGCATCGCAGAGCAAATCAAAGAAAGTTTTGATGTTATTCATGCTAATTATGATGATGGTAGTTTAGAACAAATCGGCATTCCATATATTATAACCTTTCATGGCAATACTAATGAAACCTTTGACTTTAACAAAAACATGGTTTTTATCTCAAAAAATCATGCCAATAGATATAGCAGTGATGTTTTTGTTTATAATGGTTTAGACTGGGATGATTATCCTTTGCCAGCATTAAATAAAAATAGAATTTACTATCACTTTTTGGGAAAAGCTGCTTGGCGACTGAAAAATGTAAAGGGTGCAATAAAAACCATTTTGAAATTAAAAAATGAAAAATTATATGTGTTAGGCGGCATTCGTTTTAATATTTCTATGGGTATAAGATTTACTTTCTCGCCTAGAATTAAATTCTTTAAAAGTGTTAACAATAAAGAAAAAGCACAAATATTAAGTCAATCAAAAGGTTTAATCTTTCCCGTAAGATGGCATGAGCCTTTTGGTTTAGCTATTATCGAAAGCTTGTATTTTGGCTGTCCTGTTTTTGGCACTAAACACGGTTCTTTGCCCGAATTAGTAAGTGAACATGTTGGTTATTTGTCAAATGATGGTAATGAGTTGGTTTTAGCCATGCAAACTAAAAAGTTTGACCCATTTGTTTGTCACCACTATGCAAAAGAAAATTTCAATGCCAATAGAATGGCAAAAGATTATCTCAAATTATATGAAAAAGTAATCAATGGTGAACAGTTGAATAAAGATGCACCGCGATTGAAAAGCATTCAATTAGAAAAGTTTTTGGAATGGTCTTGATTGTTGATAAATTCTTTAATAGTCAAAAAATTATTTTCGCGTAAAGAAAAAATTAAATTATCCAATCGCTCACACATTTTGTCGCCAACATTTCTATTAACATAAGAAGGGAAATTAAAACGTTTGTCATTGATTGGCATAAACTCCCACGGATGAAAATAGATGTTTAAATAGTTATCTTTTTTTAATGTCCATTGACATAACATTTGATATAAAAAAGTTGGTAAATTATGAAAACTCAACCAAAAGAGTGGGAATCTCATATATGGCGTAACGCTTGCTGGCAATTGCCAAACCTGATTGGTTTTAAATAGGGTTCTCGAAACATGTAAATTGTTATATCTACCAGGCAAGTATGTTGGATTAACACTACTATTATATAAATAGCCAGCCTCTTCAATTAATTGGTCATCTACAGGTTGCATGCGTGCCATTCTGAAACCAACAACTTCAGTTTTAGAAATTAGTTCCAAAGCTTCTTTAGATTTTGCATAGTCACCAGCATCAAATTTTGAATGATGATAACCATGAGATGCCAATTCGTGACCTTCCTCTATAATTCTTTTAATCACATCTGTTACCTGCTGTGCAAAAATAACCGTTGAAAAGAAGGTTGCCTTAACGTTGTGTTTTTTTAAAATATCTAAAATCTTTATGGTACCAGCTTTTGAAATGGCAATCTGCTCCTCAAAGGAAACCTCTCTTTGATATTCAAAAGGCATATCAAATTCTTCAATGTCAAAACTTAGCAATATTTTTCTATACTTATTCATCGATATTACTAGTTCTAATAATATAGTTGGGTCTGTTTTTGGTTTGAATAAACATTTTTCCAATATAAATTCCTATAATTCCTAAAACTGTAAGATTCAGTCCGCCAAAAAAGACCACGGTGCTTATTAGCGATGCCCATCCAGAAACTTCAATATCGAAATAAAATGAAATTATAATGTAAGGAACATACAATAATGATAATAGTGAAAAAATAAATCCACTATATATGGCTAAATACAAAGGTTTTAAACTGAATGAAGTAATACTATGGATAGCTAATTTCATTAATGCTTTTTTTGAATATTTAGTTTCACCATGGTTTCTCTTATCTGGTACATATTCAATATTTGCTTGTTTAAAGCCAACCCATTTAATCATCCCTCTAAAAAAAAGATTGTTTTCATTCATGTTTTTTAAAACATCGACAACTTTTTTATTAATTAACCTAAAATCTGAAATACCATCTTCAAGTTTAATATCAGATAGCAGATTCATGATTTTCCAAAAAATAAATGAGTTTATTTTGCTACCAATTCCAACATGTGGATTTTCTTTTCGGTAGGCATAAACAATATCAAAACCTTCTTCATATTTTAATAAAAATGAATTTATAAATGAGGGAGGATGCTGTAAATCACCATCCATCGTAATAACTATGTCACTATTTGCAATATCTATTCCCGCTTTTAAGGCATTATCTTTACCGAAATTTTTAGAAAAATTTATATATTTTAATTTCGATTTTTTTTTCGAAAGTTCATAAAGTATATTCTCTGTATTATCTAAACTGCCATCATTAATAAAAATAATGGTCCAATCATAATTCAGATTTAAAAATGTTTTTTCAACTTCGTTATATAAGGCTAAAATATTTTCAGCTTCATTATATGAGGGAATGACTATTGTAATTTTTTTTTGCATTGAAGTGTTTTTTGTTTAGTCAAAAATACAATTTTATCGTTATAAAAATAGTATAAATTTTGATAGCGTACAATAGATTAAATATGGCTATTAAAGTCAATTTGCACAGTATACCTACCAGAATGTAAAGTTAAATCATTTATTACTTTATAGTTCAACCCATTTTTTTCGGCATAAGCTTTAAAAAAAAGTGGCGAAATCTTAAGAAGCGCAGCTGAATCTTTGGCATTATATTTTGAAAAAGCGGTATGAAATGCAAATTTAATAAAATCGAAAAAATATCGATTTTTAAGTGAATAAATCGCAATATCTTTTACATCTTTCAAAAGGTTATGCTTGGGAGGTAAAATATCAGCAATAACCAATTCGATTTTTTTGTCTTTAAATGCCTTATCAGTTAAAATATTAAGGAATTTTTCTACTTCAAGAGTAGACGGGTAATATTGAAAAACGCTTAAAACAACAATTTTGTTTATATTATGAAAGGCAATATTCTTTTTTAATTCTTCAAATTGATAAACTTTATTGACTTCAAATAAAAAATTACTATTATTTTTAAAGGTTGTTTTGCACACATCTACGTATTTCTGAGAAATATCAACACCCAGTGCAAATGAAATATCTTTAGGAATAAATTGCAAGAAAAAACCTGGACCACATCCAAAATCTAATAATCTATCACCTGCTTTAATAGGGAATTTCTTTAAGTACCTTTCTGCAAAACATTGCGTAGCTTTGTACATGACTGTATCAAAATTACTGGCATGATTTTTCCAGAAGTTCTCCCAACTATTGTTTTCCATCGCTTGATTTAATTGAAATTAATGAATCATTAAATTTTTCAAAGATTAAACGATAAGTTAAATCAAGCCAAATAAAGATACAAGGAACTACTTTTAGCGCATAAGGTTTAACATAGGTTTCTCTCACAAACTTTGGAAACAAATCTGAAGGCGAAAAGCTTGTTAACAAAAGCGCAAAAATTAACAAGAAAATGGTCCATTTGTTTTTTTCGGTTTCTGTAAACCATATGCCAACGCCTATGAAGGCAATAATATAAGTTGGAGATTCAACATTTGTATTAAATAGCACCAAACAGAGCAATAAATAGCAAAGAATGTATAATCTAAACTTTAAATTTTCAAATGAATTTTTTTTATAAATCAAAATAAAAAGTAAAACACTGGCACCAAAAGCAACAGCCTCTAACACATGGATATAAATACCAAAACATTTATTCATAAAGCCCATGACAGAAATATTTGCCATATCGCTTACAGATTCATTAAAACTGCTTTTATAAACCAGCGAGTTAAACCAGTCTTTATACGATTGAATTAAAAATTCATCAGTTGTAATTAGTAATGGTAAAATTAAACCTAAAATTAAAACCAATAAAAATATGGCAATAAATTTTAGTTTTTCTTTGTTAAACAAGAAAAAGGTTAGTCCAATTATACCATATAATTTTACTAATAAGCCTATAACTATGGCAGAGGAATTATAAAAATGCTGCTTCTTTTCATTATAAATAAAACTGAGTAAAATAAGCCCTACGATGCCAACATTAAATTGAAGTGCCAGTTGAGCGGTGAGTAATTCATGTGCAGTTATCCAGGCAATGGCTACTTGATGACTTTCTTTTATCGGTAGTTTAAAAAGTGCAAATGCCAATAATAAAGTATTTGCGAGGTTCCATAAAACAATACCTAGCCAATCTGGCATTATGGCAAAGGGTGCAATAATCACGGTGAAAAACGGACCATAATAATTTGAATCAAAATACTCCTCAGGATACTCAGGATAAAGTGGTTTTTGTTCTAAAGTATGATGATAAACACCCGCAAAAATATTATAATTGTTATAGGTTAATTTATTTTCAGAAGGATTATGCGTTAAATAGCATTTTAGGCCAGTGACTACCGACATCACAAGCCATAAACCAATGATGAATTTTTTGTTTGTAAAAAACGACCTAAGTTTTTCTTTGTTCATAGGAATTTATATAGGTTATGAAATTTATTCTAGCAGGTTATTTTCAAAAAAACTAAATATTGTTCCGCCATATTGTCTTTGCTCAAACAAATGAGGATGTTCACTCAAGTCGGTATATTTGCTATGTTCAATAATCAGAAACCCATTGTCGTTCAACATATTTTTTTCAAAGACCTTTTCAATTATACCTAAAAAATGTGCAGAAGCCATTTCATATGGTGGGTCTGCAAAAATAATATCATACTTTACTTGACTTTTCTCTAAAAATTGAAAGACATCTGTTTTTATAGCTATTATAGACAAATCTAGTAGCGTTGTGGTTTGTTTGATATAACTAATACATTTGGCATCTTGTTCAATAGCCGTAACTTGTATGGCACCTCTGGATGAAAACTCATAACTCATATTGCCTGTGCCAGCAAATAAATCTAAAACATTGACCTCATGCAGATAGAAATGATTTTGCAAAATATTGAAAAGACTTTCTTTGCATAAATCAGTGGTAGGTCTCACAGGTAAACCCTTTGGCGGCAATATTTTTCTGCCTTTATGTTTGCCTGATATTATTCTCATGATTCAAACAAAAGATTGTGCTTTCTGTTAATCGCTTTCGAAAATGAACTTTTATAATGATCTTCGGCTTCAAAAAGTTTAACTTCTCTGATGTAGGTATAAGCCATTTTAAATAGCTCGTCATTTTCATTTACTTCACCTAAGAGTTCCAGCTTGAAATTTTCAGGATTTAAATGCAGTTGTTCAGCAGTAAACAAAATATAATAGATGAAATCTTCCTTGGTTTTGTAATTGAAATGATTATGTAATTGGAGGCGACCTTCATTTAAAACAATCAACTGAAAACAATTTTTTTGAATGTAGGCAAACATCATTTTATCATGATGATTTTTATATTTCTCCAAAATTGAAGCTATAAAAATACTTGATAGATGTTTGTATTCAAAGGAACCAAATTGTTCAATAAAAAAATTGTTGAAATTTACGTAAGGGATGTAAACATTAACAATATCTGCACTTTCTATTTGATCATAGGTAAAATAATCTGTGTCAAAGACTTTGGTGTTGTATTGAAGATAAGTGCCTAAATAATTTTCATCAAATAAACTTTTTGGCACAAACGTATTCATGACGTTATCATGCAAAATAAGGACCTCGTCCATTTTGTTTTGAAGATCAGGAATTCCCGATAAATACAATTTTAAATTTTCTTCTATACTACGCGCTTTGTCAAAGGCTTCAAAAGAGGCCTCTTGATAAACTTCTATGGTCTTTGTTATTTGGTCTTTTACGCAAAAAGAAAGCCCATTCAAATGTACTTGAATGGACAATTTCTTATAAGTTTTATTGAGTATGGAACTATTCGTTTCTACCATATTTTTTTGGCCAGTTGCCAACAAGATTAGTTTCTTCTAAGCTACCTAAAATTATTTCTTCGCCATTTATGCCTTCAACAGATTTTAACTTCAATTCGTCCTTTACAAATTGTTGATTTTGATCAGCCAACAACTTGTTTTTGTGAATTTTTGCTTCAAAAACAGGCACTTTAAATTTTATTTCTCCTTCACCTTTTTCTAATACATCCGTTTTCATTTCTATTTTAACTGGATCTTTGATACCAGGAATAATGGCTTGATCAAGTCTTTTGTATCTGTCAGAACCTTTAAACAATGAGTCTTTGACAGAAATCTGGCCTAATTCTTTGGTTATTACAACGTCTTTAAAATAGCCTCCTACACCATCTGCACCAACTGAAATGCCATATCTAGCGTTTTTAGCAGCATCAATAACCGCGGTATCTCTTCTTTCAATGATAACAAATTTTTCAGTTTCGATAAAATTAATTAAAGAATCCAAATTGGTTGTAAATTTTCCTCTTTTGCTTTTATAAGCTTGTTGTGCAGTTTTCAAATCAATCATCGCTTTTACAGCTGCCGTGTATCGCTTGTCTTTTAATTCATCAAAACGAATAGGCTCTTGAATGGTGTCATAAATTAAATAACCAAATACGAAGGTTAATAACCAAGACGCAATAATTAAAATTGGTTTTAATGTTGAATTAATTTGCTTATCAAAAAATTTAATAATAGCAAAAATTATCAGAACAACTAAAATCAATAAAACAGAAATAAGTATCATAATTATGAAGTGTTACATTTTAGATAGGCAAATCTACAATTTTTTTTTTTGTACAAAAACTTTTATCAAAAAAAACATCAATATCTTTGAAAATTAATTTCCATTTCCATTGTTATGATCAACGAACCCTTGTTTTT
>B570J29032_109958875_pt1 | contig 15659 bp, 17 predicted proteins | sample LakMenEpi16Nov12_FD_29032 | JGI IMG/M metagenome (IMG submission 29032) | reverse complement strand
GATTGGGATCATCCTCAGCTTTTACGGCTGCTTTTTACCAAAACCTTGCTGCGAGAAAGGGGGTTAGTTTGGACCCCACAAGTTTGGCTCGAAAAGCCATATCAATCGAAAGACATCGCCTCAATGAGCCTGGGGGATGGCAGGATCAGATTTCGACAACTTTTGGAGGACTAAGACTTATTAGTTTTTCCAAAAAAAAATTTAGTGTGTCAGATAATTTGCTTGGACAGCAACTTACTGAGTACCTTAAACCTAGGTTAATTTTGATTCGTACTAGTTTGATTAGGAAAGATATGGAGTCGGCACTCTTAACCGAAAAATTTGTTCGAGAAAAAAAGAATATTTCCGATCTATCTAGAATTGCCACTTATACCCAAGATGCATGGCAGAAAATTACTAGAACAAATTCTCCAGAAGTTATTTTTAAAATTTTACAAGATATAATTCAAACTTCCTGGAATTATAAATCTAAATGGGGTGAGCGAATATTATCGAATGAAGTGAAATTCGTTGTTTCCAAAATTGAGAAAAGAGGTGCAAAATCGTACAAGTTAGTTGGCGCTGGAGGGGGAGGGTTTTTGTTGGTAGCCGATACCCCTTCAGTTATTTCAAAAATTAAACATGATTTTCCACAAAAAGATTACATTGAATTTGAATTATACCCACAAGGAACTAATACTATGATTTATGAATAAGAATATTTTAGTTACAGGTATTGAAGGTTTTATAGGATCAAACTTTGCATTACAAGCTAAAAAAAGTAATTTTAATGTTATAGGCTTGAAGTGGAATAAAGCTAATTGGAATGCAGATGATTATAAGAATTATTTGTATAAAACTACAAAAGGTATAGATCTAGAATCAGTAGTGCACTTTGGTGCAATTGCCTCGACGAGTTTTATAGATAAGCAAATACTTTATGGTTTTAATGTAGAGGCCGTTCAAATTATTGCAGATTTCTGTGCTCTGAGAAATACTCCTTTAATATTTACATCATCTGCTGCTGTTTATGGTAATTCGGACAATAATTTATCGCCTTACGCCCAATCTAAGGTGAAAGGGGAATTAATTCTTAAAAACACTTCAAGCCTCAAATTTCTAGCTCTAAGGCTTTTTAATACCTACGGGTTCAATGAAATTGAAAAGAAAAACATGAAATCCCTTATAAGTGACATGATCATTTCATCTTTGAAAAGTAAAAAAATATCTATTTGGAAATTTGATGATTTGCAGATGGGCTCGCAATCAAGAGATTTTATCAATGTACTTGATGTAAATGAAATAATCTTAAATTTGATTACTTCATCAACATATCTGAACGAAACTCTTGATTTAGGTTCAGGAGAATCTTATAAATTCATCGATATAGCAAATTTTATTGCCTCATTAAACCATGAGATTACAATTGAATTAATTGATCCGCCTTTTGAATACGACAGAAGCTACTACCAAAAATACACATGTGCTGATATGTTATGGCTTAAGACATTTGCTAAGGGAATAAAACCTATAGTTCCATATAAAAAAATACCTGAACTTATAGAACAATATAAAGCGATTTTAAATCAGAGAAATATGCTATAATTCGAATGATTAATAGGAGCTAAAATATCGATAAGAAGATTAGAGTTGGATTCTTTGCTTCGGGTTTTGTCAATCGTTACGGTTCCGGTACTGGGAAACATTTTGCCACCGTCACTCAACTTCTATGTAATGACTTCAATTCAAAAGTCGAAGTTACTCTTTTTTGTAACAATCAGGAGCAATTTTTTTCTTTACAAAAGGATACTAATTTTTCAAATGCGAATTTAGTTTTATTCCCACCCGTAGTAGGTAAATGGCTTAAATCATCAAGACAATATTTTAAATATGCGCTCTCGTCGAGGCAAAATAAAATTGATATTCTTCATTTCTCTGTACCAAGACTTTATCCGTTTTTTTGGCTTTTCCCCGCTAGAAAATTTGTATGTACATTCCATGCTGGTGGTGATGTTACAGCTGAAAAAGATGGTTTTATTGTTTCACGTGAAATTTATAATTTCTCAGCCAAAGTTTTTTTTCGTAAACTCGATGCAATTATTGCGGTTTCGGAGCTTGGTAAAATTGAAATTTCAATGGCATATGGAATTCCAAAAGAGTTGATTAAAATCATGCACGTTGGAACTGATGATATTTGGAAAACCAGTTTAAACTCGGTTACAAAGTATTCAAGAAAAGGTAAAAAACTTATAGTTATAATTGGTCGTTGGCAGAAATATAAAAATGTTCAAGTTATAGCAAAAGCCCTGGCAGAAGCAAAGCCGTCTGAATTCAATCAATTTTATTTTGTTTTTGTTGGTAAAAAAATTACTTCGAATGCAAATATAATTGAAAAGTACTTATCGCAAATTGATAATAAAATATATGAAACGATTGAGTTTCTTGATGAAGAAAATTACGCTGCAATCATTGCAGAAGCTGATTTAGTTATTGTTCCAAGCTTAAATGAAGGCTTTTCTCATCCAGTTTTTGATGCCTTTAGCTTTGGTACTCGCCTAATGATTCATGGTCCTTCGCCTGCGGCTCAAATCCTGCATAACAAAAAAGGAGTTTTAGTTGCAGATCTAAGTGATTCTTACAACATAAAAAACTTGATTAATGAAGCAATTCAGATGCCAAAAAGTAGTTTAATTGATAATAGAGATTTTCTAGAATCTATAGAGGCAACATGGGAAGGGCTGACTAAAAACTATTTAAAACTTTATAGTAGTTTAAATGTTGACTGATCTCACGATTTACTTTGTTTTATGTTAGATTAGAGAAGTGAATCAAATCAATAGGGATTACTATATTGTTGACTTTGTTGCAAGCCGTAAATATTTTCATCAATATCCATTGATTATTGGGCTTTCGCAGTATTTATCAAACAATGGTCATTCACCAGTAATTTTGCTGCCTTTTATTGCCGACAAGATGGAACTTAAACTTACTAGTGGAACTATAAATTATATTTTGGATGCTGGATATAGCAGTAGAAATAGTAGACCCCTTAGACACGTTATCCGTAAACTACTGACTATCACATGTAAAGGCCAGCATGCAGGAAAACGCATTAAGAGTTATATAAGACGGAGTTATATTAAGTCAGGATTAAAGTATTTTCATCAAATTAAAAAAAATAATGATATACATATTATTTTTCCAACTCTAGACCCCTTAAGCCTTGAATTGGCTCTTAAACTTTCAAAAGATTTAAAAATGGATGGCTTCTATTTCTATTTTAGAATTATTGGGGCAGAATCTCGAGGTATATTATCTTCAAATTCTGAACTTAAATCGCTACTTAGTTTAGTTAAGCTTTATCCTAAAAAAATTAGAATTGGTATTGAAACAATTGGATATAAATCATACCTAGAGGATTTAGGTTTTGATTCAAGTTGTATTTTTTGGTCACCATGGCCATGTTTGGAGAATTTCAATAAGTTAAAATCAGAGAATAAGCGTTTGAAAGTAGGTTTTCTGGGTTGCGCCAAACAACGAAAGGGTTTTGATAATATACCCAAAATTTTGGATCAGCTTATAGCTGAGAGGATTGATTTTGATGTTTACATTCAGGAAGCAAACTTTCCTTGGATTGAATATGAACAAACTAAAAATAAAATTAAATCAATCATGGGTAATGAATTTAAATTTTTATCAAGTAATTTGGACCTAATTGATTTACAAGAATACATAAATAAAAGTGATTTGTTGATACTACCCTACGATACAGATTCATACTCTATAAATGCTTCTGGAGTTTTATACCATGCTTGTGATTCAAGCGTGCCAGTTGTAACAGCTAAAGGCGTGGGTTTTGATTCTGAAATTTCAGAGTTTAATTTGGGCCTCACATATAGTAACTTGGAAGAAATACCTAAGTTAGTAAAAAGAATTCAGTTAATTCAATTTGATTTCGATAGCTATAATATGAAGAGGAATCAAGCAACTAGTGCATTTATTTTAGAATAAATTGATTCATATTTATTCATGTAACTATTAGCGCCCATAGTTGTATAAATAAATTATTTAAAGTAGTTTATTTAACTCTGTCAGAAATTTGTAATACCGTATATATTTTGGTATTCAGATGAGCATATTTTTAGGAATTGTTCTAGAATCACCACAAGTTAATGATAGCTGAATGGTTTAATTCAACAGTGGGTACGCATAACCTTGATCGCAAATCAAACCAAATTTTGAAGTTTTAGCCAAATTTTTTCTGTTATCATTGATATTATGAATTCAAATAAATTTGATAACATCTACTCAGTAGTTCAGCCGAATAAGATTATTGCTATTATTTCTAAAAATATGTCCGAGAAAAGAGTTAACCTAACAGCTGAGAATCAGATCTTACAAGCATCAGTCTTGAATTTTGGTCGAAATACAAAAGTAGCTGCGCATTCTCATTTAAATACAGAAAGAAATACATTTGGAACACAGGAAGCATGGGTAGTTCTTAAAGGTAAGGCAGAAGTTTTGTTTTATGATTTAGATAAAAAGTTGATAAAATCTCAATTGATTTCGAAGGGGCATGTGATAATTTTGTGTGATGGTGGCCATGCGCTGAAAACTAAGTCTAGATCTTTCACTATGATTGAAATCAAAAATGGTCCCTACTTAGGCAAAGATAATGATGCAGTTTATATCTAACAATACTTCTTTGATTTCTGGCTGTGAAACGATACCAATAATTGATTTAGGCAACCATGGTTTTGCAGACTCTTTTTATTCATTAGAACTTAAAGATCTGGCTTCTAAAACGGTTCCATTAGTTTGCCGTCTTGATAAAACTACTGGATTAGTTCAACTTCAAAATATAACAGTTGCTAAAGATCGATATGACCTGGTTGATTACTCTTATACATCTTCAAATTCACAAATTTCACGAGAACATTGGAATGAATTTTTTAATTCAGTAAAAAACAAAATTAATCTGCAAGGCGGCTATATTTTAGAGATTGGATCAAATGATGGTTATCTGCTCAGCTTGTTTAAACAAATTACGAGCAATGTAATTGGGGTAGATGCCAGCGCTAATATGGTAACTGAAGCAAATTCTAGGGGCATAGATACTGTTCATGGTATTTTTGGAGAATCAGAAGATTTAATATCTAATATTGGTGATGTAGATAGAAAGTTTAATGCAATTCTTGCGAACAATGTTTTGAATCACGCAAATAATCCACTCAAATTTGTTAAAGAAATTTCATCGCTTTTGAATAAGGATGGTGTGTTTATTTTCGAAGTGCCATACTGGTATAACACAATTTCAAGTTTAAGATTTGATCAAATATATTTAGAGCACATCACCTATTTTACTGTAGAGTCCCTCGAATATCTCCTTAGTACTGCCGATCTTTATATCAATGAAGTTGAATTGGTCGATTATCATGGCGGATCGTTAAGGGTTTATGCAAGCTTTAGGAAAGAATACTCTTCAAATAAAGAGAATTTTTTAGCCTTAGAAGATAAATTAGAACTTAAAAGTGAAAGTACGTATTTTACATACATGAATCAAATAAACCAAGTTAGAGATAGTTTTTTAAAAAATCTTACGAGATATAGAAATGAAAAACCAGCTTCAACTATTTTTGGTATCGGCGCCGCCGCTAAAGCGAACACATTATTAACTTATTATGGTCTTAATAGTCAGAGCATAGAATTTATTGTTGACTCTTCACCGTTTAAACAAGGTAAAATTACCCCAGTTAGTCTTATTCCTATTGTTGATGATCAAATTTTGGTTAGTGTGTCGAACGGAGTTGGGGTCATCTTGGCTTGGAATTTGAGTAATAATTTGAAAGATAAATTGCGATCTATCAACATGAGTCTTCAATTCTTAGATATTATGTAATTTTGTTCTGATACAATCGGAAAATGCAAAAAATTGCTTTTATTACAGGTATAGCTGGTCAGGATGGTAGCTATTTAACTGAGTATTTATTGAGCCTGGACTATAAAGTAACTGGATTGATAAGGCGTAATTCGGTGGCTGAAAACCAAGATTACCGGTTATCTCATTTAAACAACGTCGAAGTTTGCTACGGAGATTTATTGGATATCTCATCAATTCAGAATGCCTTAACAAGATTTAAACCAGATGAAATATATAATCTGGGAGCTCAATCTCATGTGAGAATTAGTTCTGAAATTCCTCAATTTACTGCAAAAGTTAATGCGCTTGGGGCATTGAATTTATTAGAATCTTACAAATCTATCTGTCCAACAGCTAAATATTACCAAGCATCATCTTCAGAAATGTTTGGTCAAAACATAGATGCAGATGGTTTTCAGCGCGAATCGACGAAAATGGACCCCGTAAGTCCATATGGGGTTGCCAAATTGTTTGCCTATAACATGACTAGACATTACCGCAATGCTTACAGATTAAATGCTGTCAATGGAATTTTGTTTAATCATGAGTCACCTAGAAGAGGTTCAAATTTTGTAACTAATAAAGTGATAATGGGGGCATTGAGAATTAAGAAAGGTAAACAAAAAATTTTAGAGATGGGGAATTTGAATTCATTTAGAGATTGGGGTCACTCCTATGATTATGTACGTGCCATGCATTTAATTATTAACGCCCCTGTAAAGAAAGATTATGTTGTAGCAACAGGTGAAAGTCATAGTGTTCGTGATTTATGTGATTATGTATTTACAAAACTGGATTTGAATTACTCCGAATATGTAGTTAAAAATGAAAAGTATATGCGACCTGAAGAGCTCACAAATCTAAAAGGTGACTCTAAGTTAATTAGATCAGAACTAGGTTGGATTCCTAAGTATAATTTCTATAGTTTGATTGATGAAATGATTGATCATTGGCAAAAAATAATTTGATAGATCCACTTAGTAATCTTGAAGGTGATGTGTTAATTGTTGGGGGAAGTGGTTTCATTGGGAAAGCTCTTTGTGATCAGCTCACAAAAACGGGGCAAAAAATTACTACAACTTCTAGATCACCTGCAAAATATGCTACATCCTACCCACAAATTATACTAGATGTATTTGATGAGAAAAATAGAATTGAAGTGTTAAAGAGAGTCAAACCAAGAACAATTGTCTTTTTGGCTTGGGAAACAACACATCAAGATTACTGGGAAAGTAAACTAAATATTAAGTATATGGAATCCACCTTACAGTTTGCAGAAGAGTCATACCAATCTCAAGTGAGTAAATTTATAGGTATCGGATCTATGAGTGAGTATGGATTCTCTCCGGGATCATGTAACAGTGCCAAGAATCGCGTTAATCCTCAGGATTTATACTCACTTACGAAATGTCATGTATGTAGTGAGCTTATAAATATTGCAAATAAATACGGTACTGAAGCAAACTGGGTTAGATTGTTTCATCCATATGGATTTGGTGAAAAAAATTTAAGGCTGATCCCTAAACTAATAAATAATATGATTGATGGAAAAGAAGTTGAAATCTTAAACCCAGAGCACAAACTAGATTTCACACAGGTAAGTGATTTAGCTTACGCGATTAGTCTTATAATTACGGATACTTTTCCATATATAATTGATGTTGGAACTGGTATTCCAACCTCAGTTGAATCAGTCGCTACACTTCTTGCAAATCATTTAAAATACCCGATAAATAAGCTAAAACTCAACAATAGTAATAATTCGCTTAATAGAAATATTTATGTTGACCCAAATTCATACTTACACACCACAGGTTGGTGTCCGTCAAAAAATCTTAATGAGCACTTAATTGATTATGCAAATTCTATGGTTTCACTTAGAAATCACTAGGTAAATACTAGAATTACTTTTTTATAATGTAAGCAGATGGGGCAAAATAATTCGAACGAATGATTTCTAATCCTTTTTCATTAATGAATCTGTCAACTGCATTGCTCTCAGTCCATTCATTAATCCCATATTCATCAAAAATTAACACACCATTATTTACAACCCTTGGCCACAGCTCGTTTAAGCAAAAATATGTTGGTTCTTCTGTATCTAAATCGAAATTAGCGATCGAAATTCGAAATCCTGGATTTTCAGCTAAATACTTTGGAATTGTTTCAAACACGTCACCTTCTTGTAGTTCAAAATTTTGGAAGTTCATTTGGTTTAAAGTATTTACTAAGGTTGCAGCGTAACCACTTGGATTAAAACTTCGATTTTTAAATAAACTATTCATAATTTTAGCGTCGCTCGTTTTTATATTTTTTATTAAGTCGGCCTGATTGAAAAAATCAAAACCAATAACTTTTCTTGAACTTTGCATAGACCTTGCAACTTTTAACCAACCCGCCATTCCAGAGCCTTTAAAAACTCCTAGTTCAACTATCTCCCCAGGTACGTTACGTGCAAGTCCTAGAAAGAAAAATTTCGATGCTAATTTATTAAAAACATTAGAATCGTCGGCAAAAATAAAATCGTTATACGCATCATAAAATGCTTGATTTTGTAAGTCATGTATAAATTTCTTCTTAGCCATGTTGACTTAAGCAATACAAAAATTGTTTTTGGGCACACATTATTTTAACATGAACTTTTCGCTTATTCAAGTGTTTTAAAGTTATCAAAGATACGAATTTCGTTTTGTAATCGGGCGGTGGAAATTAAAAAATCAGCTAAATCTTCAGGAGTTCCTAAACCATGTACTGATTCACTAATTTTACCTATGTTGAAAGTTTTTATTTTGATTTTGTCAACAATGAGGTAGTTAAAAGTTGGGGCAATAAAGAACTCATTATTTACTCTAAAATCATCTGTTTTCATTTTATTAAAACTATTTACAAATAAATCAGCACTAGACCATGCATATACTCCGACAGTGGCTTCAGTAGATATTTCTTTTTTTTCTACTACGTTGTTTATTTCACCATAACGATCTCTTCCTATGTAAGACCATTTACTTCCTGACGCTTTCATGGTTAAAATACTTCCAAATGTTTCAGATTCATTCATTCTAAGATCTTCAATAAATTCTAGAATCGAAGTACTAATATATTGGTCTGAGTTTAATGCCACTAGTGGCAGATTTAAATCTATTTCTTTAAGTGCCGTTTCTACCGTAGACGCCGGTCCCTCCGAAAGAGAATCCATTTCAATAAACACAATACGGGATTTAACATTTCTTAACCATTCATTTTCTATTGACCTTAAATCATCGCCTTTTTTTGTAACTATTATCAAAATGTCTTGGGGTTCTAGGGGTAAATTTGAGATAGGCCATACAATCATCGGAAGAGTTCCCACAGGAATTAATGGTTTAATTGTAGTAAAACCAGCAGCAATAAATCTTGATCCTACCCCCGCAGCCGGAATTACAAATTGGACTTTTCTTCTCACGTTAAGACTTTATCAGTGGCAATGCTTGGCGTTTTTATACACAAAACAGTTGTGTCACTTAAGGCTAGAAAGTTTGCACTCTCTCCAGGATTAATCCTAACTATTTGATTTTGGTAAAATTTAGTTTCATTAATTTCAATTTCGCCAGACAAAACAACTGTAAATTCGGTTGCAATAATTTGTTTATGGTGGGGTTCAGACTCTCCTGCTAAAAAGGATTTAATAGCCACTTCGAATTCTAAAGTTTTTAGCATTGAAGGCTCGAAATTTCCAATAAACCAACCCTTAAAGAACTCTGATAAATTTCTAACTTCCATTTATGCTCTCCAGTCTAATTTTACTTTCTTGAGATTCCTTAAAGTTAGTAAAACGATAATACAATTTTTTGTCAATCATAAATAATTTTACCTTTTTTCCTAAAGCTATTTGAGCGTTTATGGAAGGTGCTATATAGTACCGGCCGTTGGTTTGAATTTTATATAATAAACTCCATCTTATGCAGTCTAGTAAGATCTCTCGAGATTTAAAGTAAAAAATTCCCGTAAGAGCAACTTCACTAATAACTTTCTTTTCGACTATCTCTAATACAGTGTCACCATTTAATCTTGCGTATGAAAGTTCCCTTGAATCACTGTTGACAGTGATAAGTCCTACATCACAATCTTCACTTTGAAAACTACTAATTGCTCCGGTTAAATCAATTTTTGCGATACTATCAAATGGATGTATGATTATTGGAGAATTTGTATCAAGTTGTGAAACAGTTAGTGCAACAGTAGCAAGTGCGCCTTGTGTATCACGCTCTAGATAAAAAATTACCTCATCTAAATTTATAAATCGAGATTCGTGAACTTTTTTTGCAATAATAATTTTTCTTGATTCTTTCCCAATCAAATTCAATAAAAAATCAAGTAGGGGAACTTTATTAATTTCTACGTCGAGAGCATCATTTTTTATGCCGCCTAAGTCTGTAAAAGGTCTAGGAATGCTTAGGATTAAAAAAATTGGATTACTATTAATCATCGCTTAACAATTCAAATATTTTTGTTGATAATTTTTCAATAGTAACTTGGTAAGGTCCCTCAACCTCTATTACATCACAACCAGCTTTGAGAGCTGCTTCAATTCCATATTTACCATCCTCAACTACGAGCGTTCTGTGAGGAAGAACTGAAAGCCGCTCACAGGCCATTAAATAGCCTTGTGGATCGGGTTTTGGTTTAAGTACGTCTTCATTAGTAACTATCACATCCATAAAGTTTATTAATTGTGTAAGACCTAACATTTGTTCTGTTGTTAGTCTTATACTATTAGTACAAAGACCGATACGTAAGCCTAAAATTTTTAGCCTACTTAACAAAATTAAATGTGCAGGGTTTGGAAAACATTTTTGATAGGCAATTCTCTGAGTTCTATCTTGTTTAGTTTCTGATATCAAATTGTGGAGCTCTCGAGGCAATCCATTTTCGGAAGATAAAATCTCTAACTTACTTTTAGTAGAAAGACCGTTGAATCTGTTAAGGTGTAAATCAACTGGAATAGAGTAACCAAATGGAGATAGTGCTTCATTAAGCGCCTCATAGTGCCACTCAGTAGCGTCAACTAGAACTCCATCCATATCAAAAATAACTGCTTCATACATCATTGCAAATCTCACTAACTATTCTGACCGGATAATCGGTACATATTGATACATTCGAAAAACCATTACTTAACACCTTATGAAAATAATCCCAGGCTATTCGATAATCTCTGCCATGAATTTCGGGTGATACTAAAACAATCTCACAATTAGGAAATTTTTCAATCAAGTCTATTCTATCCACATACCAATCGCTAATGAAACAATCAAACCAAAGTACTGGAGCAATCCAGGGTAACTCTTTTTCAAATTCGCTGATTCTAAGTGCATGCTTAATTCCTAATTCTTTATATTTTAACATTTCGGGAATTGAACAATCAAAAATCCAAGAATCTGTTGTCTCTAGAAAGTTTCTAGATTTATCAAAAATACCACTTAAGCCATCAGATTTAATATTAATTGCTGTTCTTATGCCTAGGTTTAAATAATCATTTAACTCAAGTGGGTGAGTATCTTCTTCAACTAAATCGTGAGAAATAACAATACTTCCATTATGTTCGCGAAAATCTGTCTCAACTGAAAAGCCATTGTGAGAAGCAGATTCAAAGGCTAGTAGTGTATTTTGTTCAAATTCTGAATTCCAAAAACCACGATGAGCATAAATTTTTGATGCAACGGTTTTGTGATCCATAAACTAGATCATACTTGATATACGTAAGAATCCTTATTATTTAAGTAACAAAAAATATCTTTGACCCTCTGCTATCGCCCTAGACATTTTAAATGATAAATTAGCCCGACATAAAGTCTCCTATAATGATGCTTTATTTTTTTTAAAAATACTCGAACTAGTCTACGCATAAGATCTCGCTTACTTTTGTACAAAATATGCGATGGAGTTTTTATGCCAATCAATCCTTTAAAATAATTTACAGAGAATCCTGAGTTTTTATAGCTAGTCCATATGTAAGATGTTTCCTCTGCCGTTAATATTTTCTGAATTAGCTTTAATGAAAAATAGTTTTTTCTAAGTTTTCTCACCTTATCTTCAATATTAAAATTATGGTAGTGTGATAAGTAATTAAGTCCTAAGATTTGATCACTTCCTAACGGATAACGAATCGTTCTTCTAGTTAGTACTTTTTTGTTTGTACTCCAAAATAGAAGTGAGTCTTCCCAAACTCTTAACAATGTATTTTTGGTTCCAAATTGTAAAATGTCAGGTAAATGTCCAAGAGTGCCATTAATTGAAAAATTAATTCCTTCATAGGATTCTATAAAGAAACCAATCTTTCCTTCAGATACTTCTTGTTCAGCAGTTGTGTACCAAATTCTGAATTGTTCAATATTTTCGGGTACGAGTTCAACTCTAGATTTAATTACTACCTCGTTGGTAGCTCTTTGAATTCCATTGATTGATGACAAATACATACGAGTTGTATTCGACATACTCCGACGAATCTTTGGTCCGATCGGCCAGGGACCAGCTCTAAAGTAATCAGCTCCAGGATCTTCTACAATTATCACCAAATCAACAACTTTTTCTAGTTCTTCTGGAATCTCATTTGGGTATGTTGAAACTATTACTTCGTTTTTTTGGTCAATTGATTTTATAATGCTGCACATTTCAATAAGTGACTGTAGGTTTATCCCCTTATAAAACCTGGATGAAATAGGTCCTGCTAAAACAAAGGTAAAAGGTCTCATTTAATGCTCTCACTATTAACAATAGAGAAAATCTTGTTTACTACTTCTCCGTAAAAATCTCTCGACATTCGCTCATGTGGCCAAGTATTTCTTTGATAAATAATAATTGTAAAACTATCCAACTTAAGTTCATCAAATCGAGTAATTTTGGTATTTTCCCAATAGCTAAAATCAAAAAAATGTTCAATACCCTTTAAACAATCCACAAAAGTAACAATCAACATTAGACCTATATTATAACCCAAGAGAAGTATCGAGTTATATTCCACTTGCAGGGAAACCCGAGTAGTTACAAATCAATTGGAAACAGACATTATGCTTATAGCTACTCTGTCCAATATCAAATGATTTCTTGAAATTGTTACCAGGCAAATTCTTGGAAACTTATTCACCATATTTTGCGGCAACGTTTAATTAGTTCAAGATTGGATTAATTCATTCCAGGACTTGGTCATTATTGGCCGAATAATTTAATCACTTAATCGCTAATCCCTGTGAATACGATATCATCCACTATGGTTAAAACTCTGAATCGAATTAAACACTTATCTTGGCTAATTAAAACTCTTTTGAGAATTATTTTATTATTTCTTCCTTTCGGGCATCTTCGCCCAGTTTATCCTAAGGGCAACGGCTTTAAACTTCACAAAACAAATTTTGGTGAAGATGGCCAAGTTTTTTATCTTAAGTGGGACAGAGTTGTTGCACCGTTAATCAATCGATTTGGGTTCTATGATATTTTAACAGTAAATTTTTTATCTAATCATCTTAATGCAAACAATACAAAACATGTTTTTCTTGATATTGGAGCTAACCAGGGTTGCATTACTTTGCAATTGGCTCGTCAATTAAAGTTTCCAAACAGCTGTCGTATTCATTGCATAGAACCATCAAGTGAATACTTTATTAATTTAAAAAAAAATGTTCGCTTGACTGATAAATCGCTAGATATAACTCTCCATAACTTCGGTTTGAGTGGAACTGGTAACATGATTTCGTCTATATGGAAATCCAATAGAAATGCAACTGCTACCGAACACAAGAGTTTATCGCTTGATTCATCAGAGAATCTGTATTCTGAAAAAGTTAAAATGGTTCAAGTAAATAGTTTTGTAGCAAGCATTGCAGATAGTCTACTAAATAAGACTTTGACAATCAAATCAGATACCGATGGTTCTGATGTCACGATTTTCAATGCTTTCTTAGCCTCTCAGGTATCTACTAATATTACCTGCTATGTTTTAGAAATTATTTTAATTAATTTGGATGAAAAAAGTTTTGAAATGTTTATTCACAATTGTCACAAATTTTCAGAGTGGACTTTAAAATTTTCAAATAATGAAATGATAAAATCGAAGTTATTAATTGAAGAATTAGTCCGTTCTGACCGCAATTTAAGAGGCGACTTATTTTTAATTAAATAAATTTAAAATTATTTTAAAATAATTGTCGAATTATAATTTGAGGTGTATACCCGAATTCAAATTACACTCCACTGATTCGCTGCTTTAAATTGAACTTGCGCAACTAGTCCTTTATAGCCAAACCTTTATAACTTAATTCTTTGTGTCGAAAGAGGCGCGGGTTATTGTTTTAACTCTCTTAGAAGATCGAATTGGCATCTGCGAATACCAATGAGGGGTTGACCCACTTTAGGATTTGAGAACGGTACTAGGGGGTGCTAATTCAGTATTGGATTTGGAATGGGTGAGTCGTGTGATTTGTGCGCCCGCAGGGATTCGAACCCCGAACCTTCTGATCCGTAGATTAGCCTCTCGCTTATCAGGCGTTACCTAATCGTATCTAACACTTCGGATTTTGTGCGTGAATAGGTTAATACCGTCTCTAGTTATCTCTTACGGTTTCTCAAGTTATCCTTACCGATTAAAGCAAAATTAAAGCACATTTTTTGTGAGCGTCAGGACACGATGGGTTTCCAAACGATAACAACATTCCCGTTATAAGTAAGTGGTTTCTCTGGAAAAATTTTTGAGTTAGGGATCAATTTAATTAACTCAGCAGATTGATACCCTCCAAGATCTCGCCAAGATAAAGGATTCCAAGTTATATAACCCCTAGGTGAGTTTAAGATTACATTGTTAATGTATTGATCTTGCATAGATCTACTTAATTCACTGAATGCATAATTGCTAATAATAAGATCTGATTTTATTATTTTAGGATCTGTTCCATCATTAAAATTAAAATTTCCTGGAATTTTATTTGATTCAATAAATTTTTTTGTTAAATCTAAAACAGGAACTAAATCATATAAAGTATAAGATGAGATCGAATTCATCAGGTTTATTAAACTTGCCTGACCCCCAAATCCCCCCCCTATTTCCGACAAATTATACCCGTCAATTGGACCAAAATATTTTATCAAATCAAAATTTACTTTTAAATACCGTAGCAATGTTGGAGAAAATTTGCCGTAAGGTTTAAAATGAAATTTATATGGTTTACCGTGCTCGTCAAGTTTTTCAATAATTTTAGTAAAATTGGTATCCCATTTAGTTAACTTAAGAATTTCGCTTATATACCCCTCCCCTTGTTCTTTCGAAACATGATCTAAAACTTGTATCATCACTTTTGCAGACCTAAAACTCTTAAAAACTTTATCATCGCTAGCTGCTAAGCCGCATAAAGTTAGATAAGTACCATGTGCCTTACTATCCGTAATAGAAGTTTCTTTTATGGTATAATTATCATCTAGTTCAACTTCAAATCTTTTTTTACTTTTAATAAATAATATAGAATTAATTGGCCCATATCTCATAAATAATAAAAATAAAGGGTATATTTTCTTGCGCAAGTTCATACTTAAGCATACTTGCATTTATATGATTACCGAGTGCGCCCGCAGGGATTCGAACCCCGAACCTTCTGATCCGTAGTTGGCCAGTAAATCTGAGCTTTTAGTTTCCTAAAAACCAGCTCTACTTGCCTATCTTTCCGACCGTACTTACGAGCAATCAGAAAGTCAAACACTTTATCCGCTGTCCTTCGAAGATAAGTATGGCACTTAG
>B570J29032_109958876_pt1 | contig 15663 bp, 10 predicted proteins | sample LakMenEpi16Nov12_FD_29032 | JGI IMG/M metagenome (IMG submission 29032) | reverse complement strand
ACGAGTCTGGTGTCCGAAGTGGACTCCGCTGTCGAGGAGTTCGCGCATTGTTACTACTGCCATGACGGCACGCTCCTTCTTAGGTTTTTGTGCACAGCACAAGAACCTGCTCGGTTAATGTCTTAACAATTTGCTAAGACCGTCGCACCTACAACGCCGACCGCTAATTTCTATGCGGACCGAAGTGGCTTGTAATCATCGCAAAGCGAGTCATACATAGATGCTGAGATGTCACCAATCTCGCGATTGATGCAGGGCAAATCTTACCTGCCGGCAGAGGGTGCAAATTACGGGGGCTAAGCGCGAGGATGAGCCTGCTTGAAGGCTTTCTGCAATCTCTCTGTTGAAACGTGGGTATAAATCTGGGTGGTAGCCAGCGATGCATGGCCCAAGATTTCCTGGACAGTTCGCAGATCGGCGCCACCTTCAAGTAAATGCGTTGCAGCCGAATGGCGAAGTGCGTGTGGACCCATGCGTTCTACACCTTCCAGCGCCGAGAGAGCTTCGTAGACAATTGTGCGCACTGTGCGCTGATCAATTCTTTTTCCTCGTGCGCCAAGAAAAACTGCCGTATCTGTGGCGGTCGAAAGAATTTCAGCACGAGCGTTCTCAATCCAATCATTGAGAGCTTTCATTGCGGGATTTCCTAAGGGAATCGTGCGCTCTTTATTGCCTTTACCCAATACTCGAATTGTGTTGCGGCTGTAATCAATATCTTGCAAGTCTAAACCGCAGAGTTCTGAGACTCGCGCACCCGTTGCATAAAGAACTTCGAGAATTGCACAATCTCGCTTTGATAGCGGAGTCTCTTCTTCGGCAACTCGAGTTGCTAGTGAATCCATGGCAGTTGTTGCATCAGAGATGCTCAGTACTTCGGGAAGAGTTCTATGTCCCTTGGGTGTTGCAAGTGTTGCTCCAACATCTTTAGCTAAATAACCTTTTTTTGCAGCCCACTTTGTAAAGAGTCGAATCGAGACTGCGCGCCTGGAGAGAGTTGTTCGAGCGCCGCCCTTCACTTGTTGGGTTGCTAACCACGAACGAATATGGGCGATTGTGATGTCAGAGATGTCATCGATTTTCTGCAGTTCCAAGTTGTCGAAGAAGCTAGTGAGATCTCCGAGGTAGGCACGAGTTGTGTGTTCAGAGAGTGAACGCTCTTGAGTCAGATATCGAGTGTATTCGCTCGTTACTTTCTCAAAAGTAGGCATGTGTTAAGAATATATGCCGGATGGTTTATTACTGTGGTTTGCGACCTTGGCGCAACAAGCCAAATGTAAGCGCATCTTCTAGCGCCATCGCAGATGCGGCGATCACGTTCTCGTGAACGCCAACAGTGTTCCATTCGCCTTTGCCATCTGAGGTTTCAACTAGAACGCGAGTAACCGCACCTGTGCCAAGTCGGCCTTCAAGGATGCGGACTTTGTAATCGGTGAGTTCGAGTGAAGCGAGTTCTGGATACAACTGATTAAGACCATCGCGAAGCGCATTATCAAATGCGTTGACTGGACCGTTTCCAGAACCAGAGCAGGTGATCTCTTTGCCTTGCGCCGTAACAGTGACTTCTGCCTTCGTAACGATTGAGTTATCTATTGCACGCTCTGTTGTGGTGAGCCAGTGATCAATAGTGAAAAATGATGGACGTTTTCCTGTTGCTTCTTCACGAAGTAAGAGTTCGAACGATGCATCTGCAGCTTCAAAGGTGAACCCACGGGATTCCATCTCTTTAACTCTCTCAACAACACGACCAATAAGTTCGCGGTCTCCCCCAAGATCAATGCCGAGTTCCATTGACTTTAACTCGATTGATGCACGGCCAGCCATATCTGAGACCAGCATGCGCATATCGTTTCCGACAGATACTGGATCCTCATGCTGATACAGGGATGGATCTACTTTAATTGCAGAGGCGTGTAGACCAGCTTTATGTGCGAAAGCCGACACACCTGTGTATGGCTGTCGAGGTGAAGGAGAAATGTTCGTTACCTCAGCGACAGCATGTGAAATTCTGAAAGATTCGCGCAGAGCGTTCTGTGGCAATACTTCCTTCTTCTTCTTCAATTCTAAGTTGGCAATGATTGTGACAAGGTCAGCGTTTCCTGTTCGCTCACCATATCCATTAAGGGTTCCCTGTACATGTGTCGCTCCAGCTGCGACAGCAGCCATTGAGTTTGCAACCGCGCATCCGGTGTCATTGTGGCAATGGATTCCAAGGCGGGCAGAGGATGCGCCAAGAATGTCGTGAACTACATCTGCAATTTCATCAGGAAGCATTCCGCCATTGGTATCGCAGAGTGCGATGACATCTGCACCAGCTTCAGCTGCAACGCGAATAACTTCTAGAGCGTAAGCGCGATTAGCGCGATAACCATCAAAGAAATGTTCGGCATCGAGGAATACGCGCTGACCTTCTTGGCGAAGGTGTGAAACAGAGTCGCGAATCATCTCTAGGTTCTCATCGAGTGTTGTTTTAAGAGCAAGATCGACATGGCGATCGTAGGCTTTTGCAACAAGTGTTACGGCAGGTGCTCCAGAATCGCGAAGTGCACCAAGTAATACATCGTCAGCAGCTTTCACATTGGGGCGGCGTGTTGCTCCGAATGCAACAAAGGTCGCATTCTTGAGTTTCAATTCTCTCTTGGCGAGTGCAAAGAATTCAGTATCTTTTGGGTTAGCTCCAGGCCAACCACCTTCGATAAATCCGACGCCTAAATCATCTAAGTGGCGCGCAATAGTGAGCTTGTCGTGAACTGAAAGATTGAGGCCCTCTTGCTGTGCACCATCACGCAATGTGGTGTCATAGATGTGGAGAGCCTCTTTATCGAAACTCCCAGACTTGAGTGTCACAGCGAAACCTTCTTCATCCAGTTGTGCTTATCGTCAATCGTTCCGTGTTGGATTGCAAGTAGGTGATTACGAATCTGCATCGTGATAGTGCCAGGCTGTCCATCTCCGGTTACCCATGTACCCATCGCTGATTTAGCTTGGCCAACGGGTGAAACTACTGCCGCTGTTCCGCATGCAAAAATCTCTGTTATCTCTCCTGATGTGACACCGTCGCGCCAATCATCGACAGAGAGCATTACTTCTTCCGTCTTATAACCAAGATCCTTTGCTACTGACAAAATCGAGTCGCGAGTAATTCCCGGCAAAAGTGTTCCAGTGAGCTTTGGTGTGAAGACAGTTGCATCTGCGCCTTTACCTTTAACAAAGTAAAGATTCATGCCGCCCATCTCTTCTACCCATTTACGTTCTTTTGCATCAATCCAAACAACTTGATCGCAACCTTCTTTAGCTGCAGCTTTCTGTGCCACAAGTGATGCTGCATAGTTTCCACCGCACTTTGCTTCACCTGTTCCGCCCTGTGCAGCGCGTACATACTCAGTTGAAATCCAGACTGACACTGCTTTAGAAGGATCGAAGTAGGCACCAGCTGGTGTTGCAATAAGAATGTATGTGGCTTTATTTGTTGGGCGAACTCCCAATCCAACTTCAGTTGCAATCATGAATGGGCGAATATAGAGAGCTTCTCCTACTTTTCCAGGTGTCCAACCGGCATCTTGCTTAACAAGTGCGTGAACTGTTTCTAGGAATAACTCTTCAGACATTTCAGGGAGAGCTAAACGATTAGCTGACTTTGCAAAACGTCGAGCATTTGCCTCTGGTCTAAAAAGCGAAATTCCACCATCTGGTTGGCGGTAAGCCTTCATGCCTTCAAATATTTCTTGTCCGTAATGGAAAACTGCAGTTGCAGGATCAAGAGTGAGTGGGCCGTATGGCTTTAACTCTGGTTCTTGCCAACCACCACTCTCAGTCCACTCGCAGACGACCATGTGGTCGGTGTAGTACTTTCCAAATCCACAGTTAGCGACTTTTTCTTCGCGCTCTGCAACTGGAACTGCGTGTGGGTTGAGATTGATTTTCATTTACTTTACCAATTCTGCTAACGCCGAACCGATATCTGTAGTACTTCTCTTTGCATCGCCACGTGAAACTAGATCAGCAGCGACTGCCTTCTCTACATCGCGAGCAGCATCGCTTAAACCTAAATGATCAAGCATCATGGCAATTGACATCACTGTGGCGGTTGGATCAGCCAGATTCTTTCCAGCGATATCTGGAGCACTTCCATGAACAGGTTCGAACATAGATGGGAACGCACCAGTTGGGTTGATGTTTCCTGAAGCAGCCAGACCGATACCACCACAGATTGCTGCTGCGATATCTGTAAGGATGTCTCCGAAGAGATTATCAGTCACGACAACATCAAAACGTTCTGGGTTTGTCACAAAAAACATTGATGCTGCGTCAACATGTAAATAATCGGTAGTGACTGTCGGGAACTCTTTAGCTACTTCATTAAATGTGCGAGTCCAGAGACTTCCTGCACGTGTGAGAACGTTGTTCTTGTGCACTAGCGTGAGCTTCTTGCGATCACGAGCAGCAGCACGCGCGAAGGCATCACGAATAACTCGTTCTGCACCTCGACGTGTATTAAGAGATTCTTCAGTTGCAATTTCTGCAGCCGTGCCCTGTGCAAGAACTCCACCGGCACCTACGTAAGGTCCCTCGGTTCCCTCGCGGACAACTACGAAATCAATAGGTGCCTTAGTTGCAAGTGGACCAGTAACTCCTGGCATCAACTTTGCAGGGCGCAAATTAATGTAATGATCAAAAGCGAAACGAATCTTAAGAAGAAGTCCGCGCTCTAGGACTCCACTTGGAACTGTTGGATCTCCAACAGCGCCAAGCAAAATCACATCAGCTTTGGCAAGTTCTGCAAGAACTGAATCTGGAAGAACTTCTCCGGTGCGGTGCCAGTAGCCAGCGCCTAAGTCATAGTTGGTCTTTTTGAAAGTCACTCCGTATTTAGCAGAGACGACATCCAAGACCTTAAGACCTTCAGCAACAACTTCGGTTCCGATTCCATCACCTGGAATAACAGCAAGATTGATTGTGCGTGCCATTAGTTCACCAAAGTCACTGAGCGAACGAGCTCTGCGCCAGTCTCTTTCTTTACAGTTTCAGCAACTGCGTCAGAGACTGGTGAATCAACCGTAAGGGCCATAAGTGCGCTACCGCCTGCAGATTCACGAGCAACTTGCATTCCTGCAATGTTGATCTTGGCACTGCCAAGTGCATTACCTACCGCGCCAACAACGCCTGGCTTATCTGCATAACGCAAGAAGAGAAGATTCTCTGTTGGCGGAAGATCAAGATCAAATCCATCAATAGCGATAATCTTTTCAACTTTACGAATTCCCATAAGGGTTCCATCAACCTTGATTGATTTACCGTTATTGAGCGCTGCGTGAAGTGAAATCATGCTGCGGTATTCAGGACTATCAGGAGTAGTTGTAACCGATGAAGTTAATCCACGCTCTGTTGCAAGACCTGGCGCATTTACATACGTCACATCTTCGCATCCTGATGCAACAAGTGCTCCCTTAAGAGCGCTCACTGCAAGAATGGATGAATCATGGCCCGAGATATCGCCTTTAACACTGATCTCGATAGAAACTGGAGTCTCTCCTGCGATTGCTGTTGCAAGTTGAGCCATCTTTTCTACCAATGGAAGTGATGGGCGGATCTCATCGTGGATTGCTCCACCCTTAACGTTTACTGCATCAGGTACAAGTTCTCCAGCAAGTGCTTTACGAACTGAGACTGCAACTGCAATTCCGGCACGCTCTTGCGCTTCATCGGTAGATGCACCCAAGTGAGGAGTTGCAACTACTTGATCAAGCTGGAATAAAGGTGAATCTGTGCAAGGTTCAGTGACGTAAACATCCAGACCCGCACCAGCTACGCGACCTTCGACAATTGCGTCATAGAGCGCAGCTTCATCAAGTACTCCACCACGTGCAGCATTGATGATGCGAACTTCCTTCTTTACCTTCTTAAGAGCTTCAACCCCGATGAGATTTGCTGTCTCTTTAGTTTTTGGAAGGTGGATTGTTATGAAATCACTTCGCTTGAGAAGTTCATCTAGCTCTACTAATTCAACTCCAAGTTGTGCTGCTTTCGCTGGTTGCAAATATGGATCGTAGGCAACAACGTTCATTCCGAACGCCTGCATACGATGCGCAACTAGCTGACCAATTCGACCAAAACCAACAACACCCAGAGTCTTCTCGAAAAGCTCTGCGCCTGTGTACTTAGAGCGCGCCCACTTTCCATTACGAAGTGCGGCATGTGCTGGAGAGATGAAGCGAGCAGAGGCAAGCAAGAGTGAGATTGCAAGTTCTGCTGCTGAAACGATATTGGAAGTTGGCGCATTAACAACCATGACACCGGCTGCAGTGGCAGCGGGAATATCAACGTTATCAAGACCAACACCAGCACGGGCAATAACTTTAAGACCCTTTGCTGCTGCAATCGCTTCGGCATCCATCTTGGTCGCTGAACGAATCAGTACTGCATCTACACCTTTGCCAAGTTCAGCAAGAAGTTCTGCACGGTTTGCACCGTCGCAATTACGAACCTCAAAATCTGGACCGAGAGCATCAAGTGTTGCGGCACTGAGTTCTTCAGCAATAAGAACTATGGGTTTAGCCACGCGCTGCACGACCTTCTTTGTAATCGTCTTGATTACTGTTCTTCATCCAGCTAAACATCTTGCGAAGTTCGCGACCGACGCCTTCGATGATATGTACCTCGCCCTTTGCGCGAAGTGCCTTAAATTCTGGAGCTCCTGCTTCTTGGTCATCAATAAAGCGCTTAGCAAAAGCACCTGATTTCACATCAGCAAGAACTGCCTTCATGTTCTCCTTTACGCGCTCATCAATGACGCGAGGACCTGAAACGTAATCACCGAATTCAGCTGTATCTGAAACTGACCAGCGCTGCTTAGCGATTCCACCTTCGTACATAAGATCCACAATCAACTTAAGTTCGTGTAGGCACTCGAAGTAAGCAACTTCTGGTTGGTATCCAGCTTCAACAAGTACTTCAAAGCCGTACATAACTAGTTGTGATGCTCCGCCGCAAAGAACTGCTTGCTCACCGAACAAGTCTGTTTCTGTCTCTTCTGTAAATGTTGTGAGAATTCCGCCAGCGCGAAGTCCACCAATTGCTTTTCCATATGACAAAGTAAGTGGCCATGCGTTTCCAGTTGAATCTTGTTCAACAGCAACAATGACGGGAACTCCGCGACCTGCTGCGTATTCACGACGCACTAAGTGTCCTGGACCCTTTGGTGCAACCATGCACACATCTACATCAGCATTTGGCTTGATATATCCAAAGCGAATGTTGAATCCGTGGCCAAAGAAGAGTGCATCACCCTTCTTAAGGTTAGGCAAAATTGATTCTGTGTAAATATGGCGCTGTAAGTGATCAGGTGCCAAGAGCATGATGACAGTTGCTTCCTTAACGGCTTCTGCAACGCTAGTAACGCGAAGACCTTCTGCCTCAGCCTTTGCTCGTGAAGGAGAACCTTCCTTAAGACCAACACGAACATCAACACCTGAATCGCGAAGATTCAGTGCGTGTGCGTGGCCCTGTGAGCCGTAACCGATGATCGCGACCTTGCGACCCTGGATGATTGATAGATCTGCATCCTCTTCGTGATACATCGTTGCTGCCACGGTACTTCTCCTTTTGTAGTTTCTTGCTTAGTTTTGGTAGTCGGGTTGGGTGTCGTGCACTTCAGTCGCATTTCCGTTCAATAATTCCTTGATCGAAATTACGCTAATCAACTTGTCGAGCTGAGCAATTACTTGCTCAAGAGAGTGTCCTTCGACACCAACGACAATAAGCATTTTTGAAATAGCTGGATTTTCAGTTGGTCCAACATTGAGTGAATCAATATTGAAGGCACGACGTGAGAATAGACCAGCTACGCGCGCGAGAACACCTGGTGCGTTCTCAACTAAAACTTCGAGCGTGTGTTGACGGCGGGGCGCTGTAGTCATTAGAGCTCCTGTGAATCCCAGTCGGGCGCGGTTGCGCGGGCAATCATGATTTCATCGTTAGATGTTCCTGCCGCAACCATTGGCCACACCATTGCATCTTTTTGTACGCGGAAATCTACGACTACTGGTTGATCATTAATCGACATTGCCATTTCAATAGTCTTATCAAGATCTTCTGGATTATCACACGCAAGGCCAACGCATCCCATGGATTCAGCAAGCATTGGGAAATTAGGAACACGCTTTGAGTCAAGAGAAGTGTTTGAGTAGCGACCTTCGTAGAACAAGGTCTGCCACTGACGAACCATTCCGAGTGATTCATTATTAATAATTGCAACCTTGATTGGAATGTTGTTAAGAGAACAAGTAACCAACTCTTGGTTAGTCATTTGGAAACAGCCATCTCCATCGATAGCCCACACTGTTGCATCTGGTGCGCCAACTTTTGCACCCATTGCAGCAGGGACTCCGTAACCCATTGTTCCTGCGCCGCCTGAGTTCAACCAAGTACGTGGATGCTCGTAAGAAATAAATTGTGAAGCCCACATCTGATGTTGGCCAACACCGGCTGTGAAGATTGTGTCAGTACCTGAAATCTGACCAATACGCTGGATAACATGTTGAGGAGACAAGCTTCCGTCAGTTGGTAAGTCATAACCGAGTGGATATGTAGATTTAAGTGAATTCATCTGGCGAAGCCATGCTGAAAGATCTGGCTGGTTCTTTGCAAGTGCGGCTTTCAGCGCAGGAATAAGTGCGCTGATTGTCTCTTTCACATCGCCAACAACGCCAACATCTGCGTGGCGATTCTTGCCGATTTCAGCAGGATCAATATCTGCATGAAGAATTTTGGCATTGACTGCAAAAGTAGAGAGCTTGCCTGTTACACGGTCATCAAAACGAGCACCTAAAGTAATAAGTAGGTCAGCTTTTTGCAGAGCAGTAACAGCAGCAACTGTTCCGTGCATTCCTGGCATGCCCATATGTAGCGGATGTGAATCAGGGAAAGCACCACGTGCCATAAGTGTTGTCACAACAGGTGCACCAAGTAACTCAACGAGCTGGCGAAGTTCTTTATGCGCATCTGCCTTAATGACTCCGCCACCAATATAGAAGACAGGCTTTGATGATTGTGCAATAAGCGCTGCTGCATCATTGATTGATTGCGCATGAGGAGTTCTTTGAGGTTGATAACCCGCTAACTTAAGAGACGTTGGCCAATTGAACTTGGTCATCTTCTGCAAAGCATCTTTTGCAACGTCGACAAGAACAGGACCTGGACGACCAGTTGTTGCGATGTGGAATGCCTCGGCAAATGCGCGAGGAATTTCATCGGGATCAGTAATCAAATAACTGTGCTTCGTGAACGGCATTGTGATGCCACGGATATCAGCTTCTTGAAATGCATCTGTACCGATTGCCGCAGATGGAACCTGACCAGTGATTGCAACGAGCGGAACTGAATCCATCGCTGCATCCATCAGTGGAGTGACGAGATTTGTTGCACCTGGACCAGATGTTGCAATGCAGACTCCAGCGCGACCAGTAACTTGGGCGTACCCAGTTGCCGCGTGTCCGGCACCTTGTTCATGTCGAACCAAGATGTGGCGAATTGTGGAATCAAAGATTGGATCGTATGCAGGAAGAATTGCGCCACCAGGTAGACCAAACATGACTTCAACGCCTGATGCTTCAAGGCTTTTCACCAATGCGGTAGCTCCGGTCATTTCTGTGCCGTTCGGTGTATGAACGTGTGTTGCCATCTTCCGCACTCCTTTCTTTTATTCTCTCGCTAATGAAACTTTGTTAAATGAAAAAACCCTCAGATATCTGAGGGCGCACGTGCGTGAAGGCACGTGCTATCGAATCACCACCACTGAAACTACTGAAGAACGTGTTGATTGCATGTCGCTATTCTCCAATGTGCAGGGCTAGGCGTCAAGAGGTGAGATGAACATCTCAATAAATGGGATGACGAAAATACTTACTTCCAGACGGCGCCCTCGGAGGCTGAAGTGACCCCCTTGGAAAACTTGGCAAGAACCCCTCGAGTGAACTTATGTGGGATTGGCTTCCAACCCACTTTACGAGTTTCAAGTTCAGCTGGGTCGACAAGTAGATCCAGTGTGCGATTAACGACATCGATACGGATGCGATCACCATCTTTAATGAATGCAATTGGGCCACCGTCAACAGCTTCTGGCGAGATATGTCCGACGCAGAGACCAGTTGAACCACCGGAGAATCGACCATCGGTGAGTAGCAAAGTTCTTTTACCAAGACCTGCACCTTTGATTGCACCGGTAATCATCAACATCTCGCGCATACCTGGTCCACCCTTTGGACCTTCGTAACGAATTACAACTACGTCGCCTTCTTTGATGGTTCCATTTTCAAGTGCATCCATTGCCGCTTGTTCGCGTTCAAAAACTCGGGCTGGGCCTTCGAAAGTTTGTACACCAATACCTGCTGTCTTACAGACTGCGCCTTCAGTTGCAAGTGATCCACCAAGAATGGTGATTCCAATATCTGTTGATAATGGCTTATCGATAGCGCGTAATACATGGCCATCTGCAAAAGGAGGATTAATGTCAGCTAAATTTTCCGCCATTGTTTTACCGGTGACTGTTAAGCAATCTCCATGTAAATAGCCTGCATCAAGGAGAATACGTAGTACAACTGGGATTCCACCGACTCTATCTACATCAGACATTACATACTTACCGAAAGGCTTGAGATCGCCAAGCAAGGGAACCTTAGATCCGATGCGATGGAAATCCTCGAGAGTGAGGTCAACCTCTGCTTCATATGCAATTGCCAACAAGTGAAGAACTGCATTTGTTGACCCACCGAGAGCCATGAGAATGGTGATTGCATTCTCAAATGCCTTCTTGGTCAGAATATCGCGAGTTGTAATTCCCTTGCGGATAAGTTCAACTACTGCCGCACCTGACTTAATTGCATAGTCATCGCGACGACGATCTACAGCAGGAGGCGCCGCAGATCCCGGAAGAGATAAACCGATAGCTTCACCAATACTTGCCATTGTGTTTGCGGTGAACATACCGCCACAAGCGCCTTCACCCGGACAAATAGCGCGTTCGATTGCATCAACGCGATCTCTGGTGATCAGCCCGCGAGCGCAAGCACCTACTGCTTCAAAGGCATCGATGATTGTGACATCTTGTCCATCTACATTTCCTGGCAGTGTTGAGCCCGCATAGACAAACACAGATGCAACATCGAGTCGCGCAGCGGCCATCATCATTCCGGGAAGTGATTTATCGCAACCTGCAAAAGTAACCATTCCATCGAAGCGTTCAGCATTCATCACTGTCTCGACTGAATCGGCGATAATTTCGCGAGAGACGAGCGAGAAGTGCATTCCTTCGTGTCCCATTGAGATTCCATCAGAGACTGAAATTGTGCCGAATTGCATAGGGAATCCACCGGCTTCGATTACACCTTGCTTTGATGCTTTCGCTAAACGATCAAGAGATAAGTTACATGGGGTGATTTCATTCCATGAAGATGCAATGCCAATCTGTGGCTTCACCCAATCTTCATCACTCATACCTACTGCACGAAGCATTCCTCGAGCAGGGGCTCTTTCTAGACCATCAGTAACAACTCCGGAGCGAGGTTTCATCGTAGACATGAGAGAATTCTATCCTTAGTCGCGCTATTTGCGATAAACCAATTTCTACCTAAAAGGAGACACCTCTGTGTCACAGCAAGCCCAAGAGCAGCCTTTAGACCCTACCCGCTGGCGTACTTTATTTGTCGTAGCGATTGCGCAATTAATGATCGTTTTAGACAGTTCAATTATGAATATTGCCATCCCTAGCGCGAAAATTGAATTAGGAATTACTGATGCTAATCAGCAGTGGGTAATTACCGCCTACACCTTGGCATTTGGTTCGCTGCTTTTGCTCGGTGGTCGCATCGGTGACTACATGGGGCGAAAAAAGATTTTCCTCATTGGCCTTGCTGGTTTTGCATTTGCTTCAGCACTTGGTGGAATCGCATCAACTCAAGGACTGCTCTTTGCTTCACGCGCGCTTCAAGGCGTATTTGCTGCCCTTCTTGCTCCAGCAGCTCTTGCAATTATCTCTGTGACATTTACTGTTCCTTCAGAGAGAGCTAAAGCCTTCGGAGTTATCGGTGCGATCTCCGGTGGCGGCGCCGCAATTGGGTTAATCCTCGGCGGCGTACTTACCGAGTACACATCATGGCGTTGGTGTTTGGGGGTCAATACTCCTATTGCAATACTCGCAGGAATCTTGGCGCTGAAATTTGTCCACGAATCTAAAGCAGCTGGAGATAACACCTACGACATTCCAGGTGTCATCACCGCAACAGCAGGTCTCTTCGCTCTCACTTATGGGTTTAATGAAGCAGCTATTAAGGGCTGGTCTGACTCAATCACAATCGGTTTCTTTATCGCAGCGGCTGTCCTGTTGATTGCTTTTGTATTTATTGAAGCAAAGGTGGCAAATCCATTGATGCCACTTCGTGTGATTACAGAACGAAACCGCGGAGGTTCATACCTTGGCTCACTCGTTGTAGGCGCTGGACTTTTTTCAATGTTCTTATTCCTTGGTCTCTACCTTCAAGTGATTCTTGGGTTTAGCCCGCTGAAATCTGGCTTCGCATTCTTGCCGTTTACTGCCGGAATCATTATCTTCGCCGGAGTTGCATCGCAGCTTCTTCCAAAAGTTGGACCAAAGCCACTGATGGTTCCTGGATTGATTTTTGCGGGAATCGGATTACTTCTCCTTACTCGCATTACTCCTGATACTGGCTATTTCACACACGTAGTTCCTTCACTGCTGATCATGTCCAGCGGCATGGCGCTCGTCTTTATTCCACTGACATCAACATCGCTACACGCTGTTTCATCACATGACACAGGTGTGGCAAGTGCGATGCTCAATACATCGCAGCAGATTGGTGGATCACTCGGTACAGCACTTCTCAACACGGTTTCAGCAACAGCTGCAGCTACATACGCCGCAACGAGCACTGGACTTGGCAAAATGACTGAGCCATTTGCAATGACTCATGGATTTACCGTTGCATTTAAGTTCAGTGCAGTCTTGCTCTTTGTCGGCGCAGTGTTTCTCTTCTTCTTTATCAATATCGGTAAAGAGTCACTCGTTGAAACAGAAGGCGTTATTGCCCACTAAGTACTAATTAACGCCAAGGTGGCCAAGTAGAAGTTCGCGCACACGCGCAGCATCTGCTTGGCCCTTTGTCTCTTTCATGACTGCGCCAATAAGTGCGCCCGCAGCAGGTAAGTGTCCCCCACGAACTTTCTCGGCAGTCTCTGCTTGCTCTGCACACACTTTTTCAATAGCGGCCATGAGTGCGCCATCGTCATTAACAACTTTAATTCCGCGCTGAGCGACAACTTCTGACGGTTTTCCTTCGCCGGCAATGACACCTTCGACAACTTGGCGAGCAAGTTTGTCTGTGAGTTCGCCAGCTGCAACAAGTGCAACAAGTTCTGCGACATCAGCTGGTGTGATTGCAAGATCTGCCACTGCAACATTCTTATCATTTGCAATTCGAGAAATTTCACCAAGCCACCATGTACGAGCCTTAGTTGGATCTGCACCTAACAACACCGTTGCTTCAACAATATCTAGGACGTCAGCATTAATCATTGCTTCCATCTCTTTATCAGGTACGTTCCACTCTTCTTTGATGCGCTTACGGCGCAGTGAAGGACGTTCAGGAAGAGTTGCACGTAGCTCTTCAATCCATGCTGCAGTAGGAGTTACTGGAACTAAATCTGGATCTGGGAAGTAGCGATAATCCTCTGCTTGCTCCTTTGAGCGACCTGAACGTGTCAGCCCAGTGTCTTCTTGGAAATGTCGAGTCTCTTGCTTTACTTTCTTACCTTCATTTAAGAGTTCTGCGTGACGAATCATTTCACCACGAATCGCGCGCTCAACAGAGCGAAGTGAGTTAACGTTCTTTGTCTCTGAACGAGTTCCAAGAACATCTGAGCCAATTGGTTTCAGTGACACGTTTGCATCGCAACGAAGTGAGCCTTGCTCCATCTTCACATCGGAGACTTTTAGTCCTCGCAAAATATCTCGAAGTTCTGCAACATATGCCTTTGCTACTTCTGGGGCATATTTGCCAGTACCCGGAACAATCTTGGTCACAATTTCAACAAGTGGAATTCCAGCGCGGTTGTAATCAAGGAGCGAATAGTCAGCCCCGTGAATACGTCCGGTTGCACCACCTACGTGAAGAGACTTTCCTGTGTCTTCTTCCATGTGTACGCGTTCAACTTCGATGCGGAATTGCTTAGTGCCTTCTTCGGTTTCGATTTCGACATCGACGTAACCATCAAAACAGATTGGTTCGTCATACTGCGAAATTTGGAAGTTCTTTGGCATATCTGGATAGAAGTAATTCTTACGAGCGAATCGACTGTAAGGGGCAATCTTGCAATTCAGTGCCAGGCCAATCAAAATCGTTGATTCAATTGCTTTCTCATTTACAACTGGCAGCGCCCCAGGAAGCGCCAAACATACTGGGCATGTTTGAGTATTTGGTTCTGCACCAAACTCTGTGGCACAAGAACAGAACATCTTGCTATGAGTATTAAGTTCTACGTGGACTTCAAGTCCTAGTACTGGATCCCACTGTGCGATTACTTCTTCATACGTTGGAAGCGCCATTATTTGCTTCCTCCTAACGTAGGTGCTTTATCAAGTATTGGTGCGCCCCACTGTGAAAGCAGAGCTGCTTCTAACGCAGCACCAGCTTGATAGAGACGTTGGTCTTGCATGGCAGGAGCCATGATTTGGAATCCAACTGGCAAGTTATCTTCTTCAGCTAAACCAGCAGGAAGTGACATTCCACAGATTCCAGCAAGGTTTACCGGAATTGTTGCAACATCGCCTAAGTACATGGCCATTGGGTCATCGACTTTTTCGCCAATTTTATAGGCAGTAGTTGGTGCCGTCGGTGAAACCAAAACATCTGCCTTAGTAAATGCTTTTGCATAATCCTGAATAATCAAAGTACGAATTTTCTGAGCTGATCCGTAATACGCATCGTAATATCCAGATGAAAGTGCGTAGGTGCCAAGAATGATGCGTCGCTTAACTTCGCGTCCGAAACCAGCATCACGTGTAGCGCTCATTACAGCCTCTGCGGATGCACCGTTTACGTCACCTGCGCGAAGCCCATAACGCATTGCATCGAATCGAGCCAGGTTAGATGAGCATTCAGAAGGTGCGATTAAGTAATACGCAGCAAGTGCGTATTCAAAGCTGGGGCAATCAACTTCAACGATTTCAGCGCCAAGGGAAGCGAGCACGTTTAGCGACTCATCAAAACGCGCTTGCACGCCTTTCTGATATCCCTCACCTTGCAACTGCTTGATTACACCAATCTTCATTCCCTTAACATCGCCACTCTTTGCTGCAGCAACAACTGCGGGCACTGGCGCGTTGATGCTTGTTGCATCTTTAGGGTCGTGACCAGCCATAACTTCATGAAGTAACGCTGTATCTAATACTGTGCGACCAAATGGGCCAGCTTGATCAAGACTTGATGAGTATGCAATCAAACCAAAACGTGAAACAGCACCATACGTTGGGCGAACTCCAACGATTCCAGTAAGCGCAGCTGGTTGTCTGATTGATCCACCTGTATCTGAACCAATTGCAAGAGGTGCTTCAAACGATGACACTGCTGCTGCAGATCCACCTGAAGATCCACCTGG
>B570J29032_109958879_pt1 | contig 15724 bp, 18 predicted proteins | sample LakMenEpi16Nov12_FD_29032 | JGI IMG/M metagenome (IMG submission 29032) | reverse complement strand
AATGTATCCAAATTCGCCACTCATATAAAATTTTTCGGGCGAATTTGGACACAATTTTATCCAAATTCGCCAAATTGTGTCCAAATTCGCCACGTGTTTATGTTAATAAAATTATTGAATATATCCAAATTCGTCACTCATATAACTTATTTTCAAATATATATATTATACAAACGTTTTTGTGTATAAGAATTTGGATAAAAATATATACAAATTCGTCGAATTTTTATCCAAATTCGTTACATATATGTGCTAATAAAATTATTGAATTTATCCAAATTCGCCACTCATATAACTTATTTTCAAATATATATATATTATACAAACATTTTTGTGTATAAGAATTTGGATAAAAATATATACAAATTCGCCGAATTTTTATCCAAATTCGTTACATATATGTGCTAATAAAATTATTGAATATATCCAAATTCGCCACTATGTTGTTGGTATAATTGTTATATAATTTGTAATATATTTAGACGAATTTTTTCAAAGTATCCAAATTCGTTAACAAATTCGTCGCCTATTTATCGTATTAATTTTTAATAACATTTCCAAATTCGTCACTTGTATAATTATTTTGAGGAATTTTTTCAAAAAGTATCCAAATTCTCCATATTATGTCCAAAATCGCCACTTGTTAATAGTAATATAAATTTTGAATGTATCCAAATTCGTAACTCATATAAATATAATTATTTATATATTATAATATGAATATTTTTTTTTGTGAAAAATGTCAGTATAGAACAGATAAGAAAAATAGTTACAATAAACATATTTTATCAAAAAAACATCTTTCTGAAACTATTTGTAAATATATATGTGATTGTAAGAAACAATTTCAAACAAAAAGTGGATTTTTAAAACACAAACTAATTTGTAAAAATCAAAAAAATGAAACAATAAATAATAATGAACAAGAAATACCACAAAATGAATCTGTAAAACCAGAAGACTTGTTATCGACAATTAAGGAGATGAAGAATATTCTTGTTGAATTAAACAAAAATAAACAAGCACCAATTATTAATAACAACAATATAATCACAAACAACAATATTGTTCTCTTGAATTTTTTAAACACAAACTACAACGATGTCATTACTTTTGAAGAATTTATAAGAAGTATTACATTGAATTACAGAGATATTGAATATATGATGAGAGATAATACAGAAAAAGATATTGTTCGTTGGATTGAATGTTTGAATCAAGTGATTATTGATCGTTTGAAACAATACAAAGTAAATGAGAGACCAATTCATTGTATTCAAGACGAAGAATACAACTATGAAGCTTTTTTGAAAAACAACGAATGGGTAAAAGAATATGTAAAAGATTTTGACGATAAAACGCCCGTTTTAGAAGAGAAGGTCTTAATATTTTTGGCAAAAATCAATCAAGATATTGATAATATGATGTTGGAAAACGAAACAAAAATGAATTTAAAAAAAATACTGAAAAATATTACAAAAAAAGACCAATTAAAAATGATGAAAGAAGAATTATTCAATGGAATTCATATTAACAAATATGAATTGAACTATAATTTATTGGGCAATAATGAAACCGCGTAAAAATCCCAAATTTAGGAAAATATAAATTCTATAATATTTTCTATGATAATAATATATAATGATTGAGTGGAATAAAGTCGTTGCGCAAACTTGGAATAAAAATAAACATCGTGCGGGATATATGTTTAAAGACGCATTGAAAGATGCCAAGAAAATTTATAAAAAGGGTGGTGTTATAGGTGGTGATAAAAAGAAATATATAGTTGAAGTTGAAGAACACGAAAAAGTTCAAGAAGTTCATGCCACTACTCCTGCCTCTACTCCTCCCACTCAAGGTGGAAAAAGCAGAAAAGTCCGAAAGGAAAGAAAGGAAAGAAAGGACAGAAAAACACGAAAACGAAATCATTAATTTGTCAATCCAAATTTATCGCGTATGATGCTCGTTTTGCTCGGACCCTGTTCTCTTTCACTTTCCCGTTTTACTTTGTAAATACCTGTTTTATTGCCACTATAGTTAATGTCTTCATTGTCGTCGTGTAATTCGGGTAAAATACGCGTCATGGGTTTATCGATAACCAATAATAAATGTTGCGTTTTTAATAATTTTCTATACTCTTGTATAGTCAATTGTCCATAAAATCGGTCCAATAAATAATGAGGGTCAGGGGCGGGTTTTATGCTCTTTTTATAATCGTAAATTTTACTATAAACATTGTTTAGCAATTGATATCTCTCAAATTTTGTAGAGTCATCAATATTCTCTCGAAACAAATAAGCAACCGCACATTCAGGGCGACAAAAAGAACCATAACCATAAATTTGTCCGTTGTTTTCCTGTTTAGGAATATAACAAGGTGAATTATCAAAATCATAAGAGCACCAAAAACAGGCGGATACTTTATCTGAAGATATGTTATTTTTATAGAGAGATATTTTCAGTTTTTTTAGTTTTTGATTCAATTCTTTAGTGTTGTCTGTAGACTGAGTTTTCTCTTGACATTGACAAGAAGAACAAATAAATTCTTTTTCTGGCAATGACAAGTCCAGAATAGGTTCGTCATGTTTATAAGAAGCGAACATATCATTTTCTTCATTATAGCTTGTGACCTCTGGGGGAACAGCCGGATTGTACGTCAAGGGGTCTGATACAAATTTATCGATTTCTGTTAAATCAGATAAATTACATTTTAAATGTAAAATAATATTGGTTGAAGCAATGGGTTTGGAAGAAATATTTTCATCGTTTTTTACGATTAATTTTGCGCCACGAGCTTTTCTACCCCGTTTTTTCGGAGGTAGTTTATCGTCTTCTTTGGGGCTTTCTTCAATAACAATTGTATCTATAGTGGTTTCTTCGTTTACTTTCTTCTTTCTTCCTCTTTTCTTTAATTCTGCTGAATTGTCGGTAGTCATCATATAGACTTTAAAAGAGGACCTATTTAAGTATTTTACAAAATTGTATTTTTCATTTATTGTATAAATAATAGAGATAAAAATAATACGAATGTATCTATAATGAAAACATCTATACCATGGATTGAAAAATATAGACCATCTCATTTTGACGACATTGTATTAGACCCTCTTAATAGAATATTTTTTCAAAATATTATTTATAATAATTGTTTTCCAAATTTATTGTTATACGGAACGCCAGGTGTTGGTAAAACTTCAAGTGTTATTAATTTAATTCAGGAATATCAAAGAACAAACAATATACAAAATCATATTATAAACAAAGGAAACATAATTCATTTAAATGCCTCTGATGAGAGAGGAATTGACACGATTCGGAATCAAATTCATCAGTTTGTTTCAACCAATAATTTATTTGATACGGGTCTAAAATTTGTTATTCTAGATGAAGTTGATTATATGACAAAAAACGCACAACAGGCTTTAAAATATTTATTACAAACATCTGGCACAAATGTTCGGTTTTGTTTGATTTGTAATTATGTGAGTAAAATAGATGAAAGCCTTCAAAATGAATTTATTTGTGTTCGTTTTAATCAATTGCCAAAAACGGAAATTTTCACATTGATTAGAAATATTTCCGAAAAAGAAAAAATTCCATTGAATGATAGTATTATTGAAAAAATTCAAGCTATTTATCAATCAGATATAAGAAGTATGATTAATTTTATTCAGTCAAATCATCATTCATTGACAGACTCTATAATCAATAAAACAAATTCTTCCATATTACATTCAGATATTTGGAGAGAAATTCATACAAAATTAATGAAAGCCGATGAAAATATTTTTAAATATATTCATAAAATTAGTATTGAATACAATATAGACAAGAGACAAATACTTTTGAATTATTTTAATTATGTTATTCGAAATTATCAAGATATAATTACAAAAGAGTTTTTAGATATAGTCGAGATTATTATGCACAATAATGAAAATACACCTATAGAAACAATAGTAGGGTATTTTATTGTTCAGTGTATAAAATGTTATACAAAAAAATGATATGAAGTTTGATAGGGACGCCTACGAATGTCAAGCAAAGTTTGTTCCCTGACTGAAAATTGAAAACTATTTAGAATTATTCTATTATGATAAGATATGAATATTGATGAAGAATGGAATAATTATTTGATGGAACAAAGGGCGGTTTCGGGAATCAATGCATCATTTAATTCATATATTCATAATAATAGTAACAATACAGAGTATCAAAAAACTTCATCCATACCAGAAAATATTCCTGAAAACGAATCGAAACCTGATGTTCCGTTTTGTGATGAATTATATATTTCTACAAATACAAAAAGTTTATATCTAAATCAAGAAATTGATGTGTATGATATTTTTTGGAACATACCAATGATAGAATATTGGCAACCCATATCAGGCGTTGTTTACAAAAATATGAAAATCAAATCAACGTCAAGAGAACAATTTCAAGCGTATCAAGAAAAACTAAAATCTATTCCTTTTTATCAAGAACATATCATAAAACAAATTGATATAGTGAATTCAAAAAAATCAAAATTCAAAGATGAGAGAAAAATCATGATTGGAATCTCAAAAAAGGATATTATTAATACAAAACAAAAAAAGAAAACAGGGGCGTTTATGAATTGTTTTTCGATTACCTTAAGGTTTCTTTACGAAGGCCTATTTCGTGAAATTCATGTTAAGATATTTAAAAAAGGAAATTTAGAAATACCAGGTGTTTTAAATATAAAAATGTTTGATTCAGTAAAACAAATGATTATTGAATTGCTTCAACCTCATTTGAAAGAGACGTTATGTTTTGTTGAAAGAGAAGGTAAATCGAGAGATGTTTTAATAAACTCCAATTTTAGATGTGGTTTCTATGTTGAAAGAGATAAATTTTACACAATTTTACGAACAAAATATGGAATTGATGCTTCTTATGACCCAAATATTTATCCAGGTGTTAAGTGTAAATTTTACTTTAATCATGAAAATGGATACAATATATCATTACAGGAAGGAAAAATAAGTATTGAAGACCGAAATATGACAATCACAGAACTTGAAAAAAATAAAAAATACACGGAAATGACATTTACCATTTTTAGGACAGGAAGTTGTTTAATTGCGGGAAATTGTTCGGAAGATATTCTGTTTTATATTTACGATTTTCTGAAAAAGATTTTGAGAGATGAATATTACAACATTTGTACCAATACAAAATCAAGACCGGAATCGAAATTAAAGAAGGTGAAATTGAGAAAAAGGATTGTTGAAATGACACCTGAATATTATCAAAACATTTTTCAAAAACAGACATCCGATGACAAAATTTTAATAAAATTTCCTTGTTGAATCAATTTAATTTTTCTTTCTATAGTGAATTCCTTTTTTTCCCAGTCTAAAAATGTATTACAAAAAATAAGCAATGAATTTAAAAATTGTATAATTTCTTGTTCAACTTGTGGCGTTTCTTTAGGAAAATCAATTGTTTTAGAGAATACAAATTTCATAGCATCCATAATATTTAGGTCACTTATCAATGGACTTTTGTATGTTTGTTCCATATATTCTAAATACATTTCAAAACCGGTAGTTGTTAAGGATACGGAATATTGAATATCCTGTAATTGAATAAGTGAAATTTTGAATATATGTGTAATTAAATGAATACCTTTAATTACAATATAATCAATATTTTGAAGATTTTTATTTTTAGCCAAAAAAGGAATGGCTTCTATTAAATAATTTTCAATCAATTTAGAAAAATGAATAATGATATTTTTTTTGTTGAATTTCATATATATTATTTAGGAATTATTAATTCAATTAAAAAAAGTATTTAAAGTAAAATTCAATATATTTTTTATAATTTGATATAAATGAGTTCTGAATTATCTTTAGCCAAAACCTCAGATGCTTCTAGTCGTATTCCTGATGACAAAACATTAAGAGAATTGTTTAAAATTTCTTTAGTAGAAGACAAAGATATCAAGTCCGATTATTGGCGTGGTTCACTTGATAAAAGTATTTTGATTGGTGTAGGAAAAACATCAGACGGAAAGGACGAAAAGATTTTAGTAAGAAGTGAAGAAGAATACACCAGTCCTATTAATAAAGTTATAAAAGTCAATAAAGAGTTTATTGTTGTTACTGAAAACTCACTTTATGTGGTTGATTCAGAAATACCAATCAAACGAATTGATAAATCCATGTAATAACAAAAATGTGACTACCTAAAATAATATAAATAGATTTTTTAAAATAATCTATTTATACAACTATGGTGGTTGCTATTCAATTAATGGGAGGATTGGGAAATCAATTGTTTCAAATTTTTGCATGTATTTCATATGGTATCCAATACAATGTTCCATTTACGATTGTTTATTCCAAAACTTTAAATGACCGCATCACTTATTGGGAAAATTTTTTATTTCCTATTAAAAAATATACAAATTTTAATTCATTTCAATATCCAAATTCATTGATTGCGAGTTTTCCGGTTTATGAGGAACAAGGTTTTAATTATAATTCCATTACTTATTTTAATTCAAATTTACTCATTCGAGGATATTTTCAAAGTTATAAATATTTTAAAAAATATGAAAATATTATTTTTTCTTTGATTAAACTGAGAGAACAACAAAATGATATACGCAATCAATATAGTTTTTTAAAGACGAATACAAAAAAAGTCAGTTTACATTTTAGATTGGGTGACTATAAATACAAACAATATTTTCATCCCGTATTGCCATTTGATTATTACACAAAAGCGGTTAAAAAAATTATTGAAAGAGAAGGTTCAGTTGATTTTTTATATTTTTGTGAAGCAGAAGACAATGAATATGTAAAAACCATGATAGAACGATTGAAGTCAATCTATGGTGGAAATTACCAAAAAGTGGACGATTCAATTGAAGATTGGAAACAATTGCTTATTATGTCTTGTTGTGAACATCAAATTATTGCCAATAGTTCTTTTAGTTGGTTTTCGGCCTATTTGAATGATAATAAAAATAAAATAGTTTGTTATCCGGCTTTATGGTTTGGACCAGGATTGGCAAAAAATGATTTATCTGATTTGTTTCCTGAAAATTGGATTAAGATTGAATAAAGTTTGAGATAATCTAAAACATCATATAACTTTCTATAATGTTTTTTATAAAGTTTGAGAGAAAAAGGGTGGGGTCCTAAGGCGGGGCTATTCCCATTAGGGACGCCAAGACGAGCGAAGCTCGCTGGCTTTCGTGAAAATTGATTCTGAAAAAACATATAAAAAGAAGCAACATATATACAACAATGTCATCTATCGAAACCGCCATTCTTTCATTAACACAATACGTAAACAATTCAACTACCGAATTAAAACAATTAAGGGACGAAAACAGACAATTAAAGGAACAAAACGAAGCTTTACTGAAAACAATTGCTTTCTTATCTAGTAAAATTTATTCAAATGAAAAAAGAGAAGAAAATTGTATTGTCGAAAAAGTTGTTGTAAAACCTGTTGAAATTAAAGAGGAAAAAGTTGTAGTAAAACCGGTTGAAATTAAAGAGGAAAAAGTTGTCGTAAAATCGGCTGAAACAAAAGAAGAAAAAGAGAAGGAAAAAGTTGTCGTAAAACCGGCTGAAACAAAAGAAGAAAAAGAGGAGGAAAAAGTTGTCGTAAAACCGGCTGAAACAAAAGAAGAAAAAGAGGAGGAAAAAGTTGTCGTAAAACCGGCTGAAACAAAAGAAGAATTTGAAGAAGAGGAAGAAAAAGTTGTCGTAAAACCGGCTGAAACAAAAGAAGAAAAAGAGAAGGAAAAAGTTGTCGTAAAACCGGCTGAAACAAAAGAAGAATTTGAAAAAGAGGAAGAAAAAGTTGTCGCAAAACCGGCTGAAACAAAAGAAGAAGTTGAAGAAGAGGAAGAAGTTGAAGAAGAGGAAGAAGTTGAAGAAGAGGAATTAGAGGTTGAAGAAGAGGAATTAGAGGTTGAAGAAGAGGAATTAGAGGTTGAAGAAGTTATTATTAAAGGAAAAAAATACTATAAATCCAATGATGATATTTATCGATTTGAAGACAACGAGGATGTTGGTCCTCTTATTGGAAAAATAGTAAACGGAAAACTTGTTTTGAACTAATTTAGAGCAACGCGTATTTTAAATGCCGAGTAAATCAACAAAAAAAATACGAGCGCATATTAACTAAATTCTATATAATAGGTTTATTATCTGCTTACTTCTTCATTTCAAAGTGGTAGATAAGCAAATTCCCATCAATTGTTATTTCATAAACTACCTTAATGAAACAACTATTTATTTTTTATTACTTGTTTTTTAGGTTTCTTAACCTTTTCTGATTTTATTAATTTTCTGGTAAATTCTTCTGGTCTTGTTTGACTTTCTAAATTTTCTTGTGCTATTTTTTTTAATCTTTCTTTTGCTTTTTCATTCACAAGTTCTTTATTTTTTTCATAATAATTCTTTCGTGAATTGTTATAATTTTCTAATAATTTTTTTAATTTTTCATTCTCTTCTTTTAATAAAATATTTTCTTTTACAACTTCATTTATAGTGTTTTCCATTTACATAAATAATATAAATATATTTTTAATTTATTTATAAAAATATATTTTAGGTCGGCATTTAAAATACGCGTTGCTCTAATATTTATATTTTATAGTTTGTTTTTGTTTCTTTTTGTTTTTTCTATTTTTTTTTCGTATTGTTTTACCCCCGATTTTTTCGCCAACTTTTTTCATTTCTGGTTGCTTTTTGGCTGGTTCTTTGAAGGTTATGTCCGAAGAAATACGATTTTTTGTGATTTCATAGAATCCTGTTTTTAATCGCGGATATAATATTTTTTCCACGCTAATTCCCAATGTTTCACTTTTAATTAAACAATAAAACTCATTTTTGTTTGTATTGTCAATTTGTCCCTCCAACAAATCCATCATTAAATGAATTTCATAATAAGTTTGTGTTAAATTGATTCCAGTTTGTATATATTTTTCTATTGCATTTTTATCTGTTTGAATTGGATTGGTTTGCTTCGACTTCATAATAATTTTTTCCATTTCCAAATCATTCAAATATTCCTTGAATATTGTATAAACAAAACGAATCATCTCGTTGTTGTAATCATTATTCGTTGAGTAATTTTGAATCAATGTTTGTAACTCAGAATTTTTTGATATTAAGTTAGGTGCCAATAATTTTTTAATTGTTTCAATGACATCAGTATAAGGTTTAAAAGATTTTAATTTATTGGATATTTTTGGTGGATATTTATCCATATTTATATCTATATTGGCAAATTGAAAAAAATCGTTATTAATTTTTAATAATGTTTTAATATTTTGATTGATGTTGTATAAAAGGTTTGTTTTTTTCAATATATTCGAAAATGTTTTTTCGTTTATAATAGGTTCCAATAAATCAATGGTATTTAAAGCATTTTTTAAATTCGAATCGTCATAATTGTCCGAATATTCTTTTATTTTTTGGTTGTCAGTTAGCGGTATTACATTATTGGATAGGTCAGTATAAATATATCCTATTTTATCCGTAACCTTTTTAAATGTTTTGATATTGGTTTTTAATTGAATAATTGATTCATTTTGTATAGCACCTGTCGTTGAATTTTGAAGTTTATCTAATTCATCCGTTATTGTAGTAATATAGGCGGGTTCAAATTTTGTAATTTCTTTAAAAAAGTTGAATTTTTCATTTGGAAATGTTTTCTCTTTTTCAAGATTTCCCAAAATAAAATAATTACGGATTACATTTATCAATTCTCTATAACTTGGATTGTTTATAACATCATTCAACCAAACAGACCGAATAATCGTAAATGTTTTTCCATTCTGTTTTAAATAAGAATATTTTTGTGAAAATCTAAATAAATTTGTTAAAGAAGCAACATTTGGTGAAAAAAGAACATTATAGGATGTTGAAATATTATTAACGGATGGTAAAGTGGTCGGAAACAACAATGTGAGCATTTTCAAAATATTGGATTGAATAAAATCGTTGTTTTGTGCAGAAGCGGGGGGACCCTTGAAAATAATTTGATACATTTTTGTAAAACTGGCTATATTGAAAAAAAAATCAATAATTTCCGAATAGGGTGTTTCATACGTAAAAGGCAACAGACGATAATCAATTTCTTCAGAAAAATAGGGGTATTTATTATGTTTTAATTTAGACGATAATTCTTTGTTATAAATCATATCATGTGTTAATAAAATAGGTTTTTCGGGGAAATCCGGTGTATTTAAATTCAAATTTATTTGTAATTCTAAAATTTTCATTCTTTCTTTGTATTATGAAAAGAAAGAATTATTGTTTCATTGTGTTGTTGTATCGTACTTGAGAAAGAACTTTGATAGCTTGATTAATTTGGTCAATTGTTGGCGTAGAAGTTGGTGCATGTTGATTTTCCATATTTTCCACCAATTCTGTATGATATTCTTTGAAACTTTCTGGTAAAATACAAAAGGTACTTTCTTCATTCAACAAATAATCCATAAATAAAATAAATACCAACGTTACAAAAATCGCTACATAAATATCTCTCGAACCCACAAAAGCAATTGCGAAAATAAGGACATTTCGACTAAATGTGTATTTTAAATAGGCTTCCATAGATTTTGATAATTTTATAGTGACAAATTTGGATGAAATATTCAATAATATAATCATAAGTCCCGCAAATATTTTGCTAGTACTTAATGCGTTGATTCTATTATGTAAAAAAACAAAAAAATTATTTGAAACTTCTTCCACTTTTTTTATTGCCATTTTATATTATCCTTAGAGAAAGTTCAAACTTAAAAAATTTCTTTATAAGATATTTCCTGTTCGGGGCGATTGACTATTTTGTAGCTACAATTGGTTTCACAAACGTTGCATCTATTTCCCTTAAAGTTGATTTCAGGAAAAATATGTTCACTCATTTCAGGTTTGACAACCATCCCTTTGAATTTCAACAATCCATTTTCACAATATTTCTCTTGAAATTCCGAATTGGGTATATATGTTAAATCAGTGTTGATATTTTCACCTAAGATTGTGGTTTCTCCTATAACAGAAGAATAATTTAACATGGTTTCATAGATTTCACTTTGGTAATAAAATATAACCAATAAACAAACTAAAATACCATACATCCAATCTTTGAAAGCATAAAATAAAATCAAAATAATGACAATAATTTTGCCTAAAATCGTGTGAGATACTATGATGACTTGATTAGGAATTAATACAAATAAAGTAATCAATAAGATCGGAATAAATACAAAAAATGAATCAGATATTGCCATTATATTATTATAATAAATGTATATTTTATTCGGAAAACTTTAGCAATATAATAATGATTTTTTTTTAGGTCATTAGTATATAAAATTTATTATAGAATATGTCCAATTTATCTTATTCTGAATATCAAACCGACAATAATAATAAAAAAAGATTACCAACAATTGGTAAACCAAAATTAACCGATTCCCCCGCTTCTCAAAATTTAGCAACACCGGCACAATCCTTACAAAATACTTTACCGCCAACTATAGAAAGTTCTGAAATAGAAAAACAAAAACAAATAAACAGAGTCAATGAATTACTGGGATTGTCTATAAGCGACGATGACCAAATGGCACAATTTAATCCAATACCAAATCCTATTTTGAATAAAAAACCGGAATTAGATAACAATAAAAATCCTCAACCAATGAAATATGTTCCTATTTTGCCCAGCGAATCCAATGTGGTTGAACAACCCCGTTATAGTAATTATCGTCAAATTTATGAACAACAAATGACTCCTATACAAAAACCCTATTATGCCAATATGGGCATCCAATCTGCCAATGGTAACGAAATGACAAAAATATTGGAAAAATTAAATTACATTACTCATCTTTTAGAAGAACAAAGAAATGAAAAAACGGACAATATTGGAGAAGAATTTCTTCTTTATACTTTTTTAGGTGTTTTTATTATTTATGTAGTGGATTCTTTCTCTCGTTCTGGGAAATATATTCGTTAATAAAGGAACCCGTTCCGAACACTTAATGGAGTTTTAGAATTCTCTAATAGGAATCTTGGTTCCTTTACATGGGACTTATATAAACATCAATTGAATTGGTAAAAAATTCAACTTCTAAATTCATATTTGATTTAGCACACAATGAGAGAACACTTTTGGGCAAATTATTGATATCTCTAATTCCATTAAATGAAGCATTCAAATGGGTCATTGTTTCCGGAATAACAATAGTTCTTAATCGATTGTTTAGAATATTGAGTTTTATTATAGAAGGAGGTACAAAAATAAGACTTTGAATCTTGTTATTTTGTAAATACAATTCAGTTAATGTTGATGGTAAAATACCTACATCTGTTAGATTATTGTCGTTAAGTAATAAAATTGAGAGATTGGGGTAAGCAGATAAATTGGGGACTTGAGTCAATCCTTGATTCGATAAATCCAAAGTTGTCATATTCTTCTATAATGATTTATAGCGGTATTTTGTTTTGGTGTTAAACAACTTAAAGAAAATATATATTATTATATTGGGAATTACCCCAAAATTTAGTGGTAGAACAATGGACCATGGGTCGCCGGTTCAATTCCAGTTTGCGAGAGAATATAAAAATATGTTTTTTATATTTTCATATATCCAAAATAAGGCAATTCTGTTTTCTACGAATGGGTTCTTGATAAGGATAAAAAAAATTATAAAAATAATAGTTGTTTTCATTTTCCATAAAAGACCGATTTGTAAGTGCCCATCTCATCAATATAATAGAATTATCGGAAATATCGTCTATTTTTAAAATACGGCGTTGAGAATCTTCTCTCAATAAATCTTTTATGGCAAATAAAAACCCCCTATAGAAAGATTCTCCCTCGACCGACCAACAACAACAGGCAATCAATTGAATACTTGATTCGCCATTTTCCCATTCAACCATCTCCTGTTTAAAAAAATAAATACCCATAATTACATTCCTTCTTTTTAAAACATATATATGTAATAATCCTCTTTTAATTAATCCCATTAAATGAGGTAAATCACCCAAAATACATATTTCAAATTTTTTCTCTTTTTCCAAAAATTCCCGTAAACAATCAATATTTTCATTGTATATTTTTAACAATATTGTATGTTTTTCAAGCCGTATTGTTTTTATTTTTGTCGGTAAAGAATAGAAATAAGTTTTGTATTTTACGAACGGAACCAATCCACGAATAGACTCTCCCTCTTTTTTGAAAAGACCCATTTTCACAAAAGGATTTTGAATTCTTTGATTGTACAAATGACTTTGTATCAATATTTTTTTTTCGTTCAACGAAGGACGTGTATTGAGAGAAATTGAGAGAAAATCTAAATAATAAAGAGGATAACTAACAGAACCCCCTAAATACAAATTCAAAGCGTGAGAAGTTATACATCCAATTGGCAATAAAATTAGATTCGCAGATAAATCAAATAATTGCTGATAATAAAACGAAAGATAAGAAGGTTGTATTTGACCCGTCATAATAGTATCAATATCTTCTATAGTGTGTGTGTTGAAGGTTTGGTCTGTTGTTAAATAATATTTCTTCATCAAATCCATCATTGTCTTTTTTGTTGAGAGATCCACTAAATCATAGGAATAAGTTTTAACTAATTCTGTATTACAATAACCGGTTTTTCGGGGGAGTTTCTGTATAATGTCTGGTTTATAAGAAAGATAACGTAAATAATCGTAAGTATGAAACATAGGCATTGTATTCCAAAAAGGGAATCGCCATTTAATATAAAACACAATACCAAATAGAATAAATAAAATGATTAAATAGAAATAAATATAAATATTGGCACCTTGTTCTATAAACGATTCTATGATTCCCAACCAAATTTCTTTGAAAAATCTTTTACACAGGGTTAATCGATTATACATAAATTCATAAATCATTTTCATAATCTAGATATTCAATAAAAATATTATAAAAAATCGTATAATATTTTACAAAACCCAAAAGGAACCAAAGTTCCTTTAGTTGTTTCTCTCAAAAACATACAAATATTGATTGGGGTCTCCACTATTGATATCGGACAATGCTAATTTTCCTTGTATAATAAAATTACAAAACAAGGCGTCATTTACAATATCGCCCATCTCTTCCATATATAAAGTTTGTTCATTTTCTCTAATGTTGCTCGACTCTTTGTCTGTAAATTTCTCTCGAAATAAGACAACATCAGAATTGGGTTGAACATCATATTCGACATCGTAAGTAAACGAACGATAATCAGCCGTTGTTTTTAAAACTCTCTCCTCTTTAGGCTTTTCCTTGTAACTATTGGAAAAATTGGGTTGAATAAATCCCCAATTGAAAGGATTGTAAGGAATGGATGCCGGAATAGTCAACTGAAAACGAGGTTTATCCACCAAATGAACAATAAGATATCCACCGGATTTCAACCAATAAAAACAATTGCGAAAAAAAGCAACCTTGTCTTTAAATGAATAAATATTGAATTGTAAACATAAAATATGAGTAAATAGCCCCTTATCAAACAACATAGGGTCTTTTGTATCACCTTGTAATACAGAAATGGAAGAATATGTATTTTTTGAATACTGAACCATTGCTCCTGAACTTTCAACACCATAAGCACGATATCCCTTATCAAATAAACAATCAACAACCGCACCTGTTTTAGACCCAATATCCAAAAAAGTAGAGGATTCCATAGAAGGTTGTGTCATTTGTATAATGGCGTTGAGTTGAGGTTCTACCCATGATTCAGGTGGATGAATGACTTCATATACTTGAACAAAAAAATCATCAATAATATCGTCATTCCGTTTCAATAAATAGCGTTTGTCTTGATCAAATCCTTCAGCGGATAATTTACCATAAAATGTTTTATAAATAACTAATATCAATACGATTAGACCAATTAATATTAATATTTTTAACCAAATTTTATTTGGATTTTTAGAAGTGATAATAGACATCATCGTTTATATAGAATGATAAAATTTTTGCCTAAAACACAATCAATAATCACCAATACCACGAAGTTGGTTTCGTGTTCCATTAAAGAATAAATTAGCACCAATTTCCGGATATGCAGATATAATGGGGTGTGGTTTTTGGTCAAATTTATAATTTTCAAACAATCGCGGATAAGGTTGTGTACTTGGTCTTGAGACAATGGTAGTTTTATATAAATCACTTTGAGAGGAAGGAATAAAAGTACTTTGGGCAATATCAGCTTGTAAAGCAAAATTCTGATTGCGTAAAATCGTTTCTTTATCGACATTGGACATGTATCCAGAAACAGGACCTCTGTATCCAGGATTGAATTGAGTTTCAACAGAATAATTGGGTAGAGTCTGAATCGGAACAATACTCTGTTTACGACGTTCTATAATGGGAAAAAGAGAATATTTCGTAGGAACACTACGAGGCGAAAAATTTGGTTCCAATGAATTGACTTGATTTGGTAAGGAATCAGGATGAAATCTGTCTAAAATTCGTTCATTTAATTCTTCTACACGTTCGTTTTGTCCAAGATATAAATATTGTGGTAATCCTGTTAATGACATTTCTATTCTATAAGGATATAAATATTTCACATATAATTCTATAATGGAACCGTTAATAACTTTATCAACTTGTTGGTATTCTTTAAAGGCTAAATTTCCTGAAAGAATATATGAAGAATGGATGGATAATTTATTGTCGA
>B570J29032_109958882_pt1 | contig 15750 bp, 6 predicted proteins | sample LakMenEpi16Nov12_FD_29032 | JGI IMG/M metagenome (IMG submission 29032) | reverse complement strand
ATCACTATTAAAGACGTTGAGATACCCTTTTTAAACACTTCAACTTATGTTGCGGGTAGATTTACTTGGGGAACAATTAATGTCAAATTTAGAGACCCAATTGGACCTTCAGCATCACAAGCACTTATGGAATGGGTGCGTTTATGTGCGGAGTCTGTTACAGGACGTATGGGATATGCTGCGGGGTATAAGAAAAACATTGACCTTGAGATGTTAGACCCAACAGGTGTTGTTGTTGAAAAATGGATATTAGAAGGAACTTTCTTATCTGATGTTAACTTTGATACTTTAGCTTATAGTTCAGACGCATTGGCAACAATTTCTGCGACACTTCGTATGGATAGATGTGTATTAGTTTACTAATCAATTAAAATAAAATATATTACACCCTACATTTAATTATGTGGGGTTTTTTATTTATATAAAAAAAACATATCCTATTATTTATAATAAAAACAAAATTATATGGAACAAAATTTAATAGACGCTGCAACTGAAAATTTCAGCTTACCACACGATGTGGTTCAATTACCAACCGGAGGGATTTTTTATAAATCAAAAAAGAAAGCTGTTAAGATTGGTTATTTAACGGCAAATGATGAAAATTATTTAATCGGTTCTGGTCGTAATAGTGAAAATATTATATTAAAACTATTGAGAAATAAAATGTATGAACACGATTTACGTCCTGAAGAACTATTAGACGGTGATGTTGAGGCGATTTTAATTTTTTTAAGAAACTCTTCTTTTGGTTCGGAATATAGTGTTAATTTAATTGACCCGGGAACTGATAAACCATTTATTGGTTCGGTTATTTTAGATGAATTAAACATTAGAAAAACTGAAGTTAAACCTGATGAAGATGGGACGTTTACAACTAAATTACCAAGAACAGGTGTTACAGTAAAATTAAGACCAACAACTTTTTATGATACTATTGAATTAGATAAAATGGTGGAACAATATCCCGTTGGTAGACAAGCCCCTAAAATTACTTGGAAACTGTTAAAACATATTGTTGAAGTTGATGGTAGTTCAGATAAATCAAAAATTGCGTTATTTGTTGATTCACTACCAATTATGGATTCTAAATACATAAGAAGTTTTTTAAGAGAAAATGAACCGTCATTGGACTTAAAAAGAAGTGTAATCGCCCCTTCAGGAGAATTGGTATCTTTCGAGATAACCTTTGGGGTGGACTTTTTTCGACCTTTCTTCTAATCATAGACAATTATTAATTGAGGAATATTTGTACTTAGCTCAAACAATATACGTATCATATTCGGATTTCCACACAATGCCGACATATGTTAGAAAATATTTAATAAATCGAGTAATCGAGAATAACACACCAAACTAGTGATTTAAAAACTATGTTTGGTGTATTTATTTAGAAACACATTTAATTATGGTAGATAAAGCACCGGAGGGTACTTCAACAGGAGGGATAAAAGGACTAGGGGACGCCCTTGGGTCTAATTTTGACCCAATCGCAATAGCAAAAGTAGTGTTGACACTTGATAATGCGGCAAGTGAAATGCTTAAGAAATTTGGTCAAGGTCAGGCTATGTCGGATTTATTACGTGGTAGTATGGCGGAGGCTGTTACTTCAGTAAGAAAATTAGGTGGTGATATTGCAGATGTTCTTGCGACACAAAAAGATGCGTCCGAAACTTTAGGTAGAAACGTTGTTTTATCAGAAAAAACAACTAAAGATTTATACGCAACAATGAAAGTTACCGGACAATCTGTTAAAGATATTGTTGCAGGTATGGCGGACGCGGGTATTGGTGCGGGAAGGGCAACAAGTGAAATGTTAAAAGTTGTTAATGTTGCTCGAGAATCAGGGGTTAATGCTCAGGCGGTGTCAGGTGCAGTTATTAAAAATATGGAGGCTCTTAATAAATTTAATTTTGCTGGTGGTGTTGAAGGTTTGGCAAAAATGGCAGCACAATCAACAGCGTTAAGAGTTGATATGGGTAAAACATTAGAGTTGGCTGACAGATTATTTGACCCTGAAAAAGCGATTGATTTAGCCGCATCAATGCAACGATTAGGTGTTTCACAAAGTTCATTATTAGACCCATTAAAATTAATGGATTTAGCTCAAAATGACCCTGCTGAATTACAAAATCAAATTGCACAAATGAGTAAACAATTTGTTCAATTGGGTAAAGATGGACATTTTGAAATTATGCCGGGAGCGAAACGACAATTGAGAGAGATTTCAAGTGCTATGGGGATATCATATAATGACATTACTAAAATGGCGTTAGGTAGTGCCGACTTAGATAAGAAAATGAAGGAAATATCCTTTCCAAGCGCGACTGAGGACCAAAAGAAAATGATTGCCAATATGGCAGAAATGGGTGCCGGTGGAACTTATGAAATTAAAACAGCCGCGGGAGAAACTAAAGATGTTAGTAAATTAACAGGTCCTGAAATAGAAGCTCTTGAAAAAATGGCAAATACCGCTCCTCCAACAATGGAAGAGTTAGCCAAACAACAATTAACCGCAACACAATCTATTACGGCAGCGATAAATAGTTTGGCGGATAGAACGGGTTTAGGTGCTGCTCGTAGTGAAACTGCAGGTGGGATATTAAAAGGGACGAGAGCGGTTGCCACCGCGGCGTCAGAAATTCCAGGTGAAGGGTTATCAGCAAAAAACATTGCTCAAGGTATTGATAATACTGTGGACTCACTAAAAACTGCGATTGCAAAATATGCGGCGACAGGGGAAAAAACAGATGTTTTAGGAAATATTATGTCTAGTTTTGGAGGGTTTGTAAAAAAAGAATTAATGGATTCATTTTCAAATGTACAAGTTCAGGCGGATAAGCTAAGTGCGGAATTTCCTATGGCAACAGGTACAATAAAGGCATTCAACCAAATGATGGCAGGGACCTTACCTCCATCCTCAACAAATTCATCAATACCTCGAGGAACAGTTGGGACTAGTAGTTCACAAGTGTCAAATCAAAAATCAACAATGGACGTTAATTTAAATGTTAAAGTGGATTCTAATTCTCCAAATATTGATGCAAAACAAATGGAACAAATTTTTACAAATCCCGCATTAATGGAAAAATTAACAGTTAGTGTTAGAGATGGTATTAATAAAATGAATCCTGTTAAAAATGAACGACCTTAAAATAGATTATTAATCTATTTATTATAAAAGAAAAAAAATATGTCAAATAGTACATTATCATTTGCTTCATCATCTTCATTTAGAGATATTTTATTGGCTAAAAATTTAGCCCCATATAATGTTGTCGGAGTATATTCACCACAAGTTGGTAATTTAACTTATGAAACAGTTTTAAATGTTAGTAATGTTATTGATTCACCAAATGACTTAATTGCTAATGACCCATTTGCTGCACAATTATATCCATTAAATGAATATGGTCCTAATGGAGGTTATAACACAATAATAGATTATAATGGAGCTCCTCTTCCGGTAAATTCAAATCAGGGTGAGTATAGTCCGGATGATACTGTGTTAGATTTAGTTAATGAATTTTTTATTGATACAGCGTATATTGTAAACTATTATGGACCTGTTGGTGGATTTAGCAATTTGTTTGGGGTTACCACACAAATGTTAGCAGCACCAATACATCAACCATATGGGTCTACGTTTATACCTTCAACCTATTCTCCTTATTCAATATTATTATCAACAAATCCTACGGGTAGTGATGGTTCATTATCTCAGGATTCGTATTTAGCGAGATTAGGTGCTCTACAATTAAACGAGGCGTTTCAAGATAGGATAGCTAGACAAATTTTTATAAACACAGTTGGTCAAGTAAATTTAGAATCACTATCGGACCCATTTGAGGCTAGTTTAATTATTTCAGGACAAGAACCTTTAATTTATAGAAATTGGAAGATTACGTCACCTGAGGACCCTATTACGGCAGCCGCTGACTTAATTACAAGATTAGGTGGTGCGTATTGGCCTGTTTCACCAATTCCGGGAGATTATTTTACAGATAACACAAGAAATGGTCAAACACAACAAACATCAAACGCGTTAAACGTAGTTAATCAATTAACAGGTGGGTTTTTGGGTCCAATTTTAAATGCTAAAAGAAACCCTTCTGAAATATTTTTGGCGAACACCGGAAATGGACAAAGGTCTGTTTTATTTAGAAATCTAAATTATAATCGTTATCAACCAAGTTATAATAAAACTTTTGGTGGGTTATTAGGTGTTGGGCAAGCTATTGTTAGTTTAATAAACCCTGATAATGGAACCTTAGTTGGTGGTTATTATGTTGGTAGTAGAAATGCTGAACCATCTACAATAACTTCACCACCAAATCAAGTTCCTGTTAACGCTTTTGGACAACAAGAAGATGTTCCGGTATATGGACCATCTGAATTAGGTATTTTATTTGAGGGTAATCAAGACACTCTTAACTTTGGACTTGCGGCTAAATCATTAAGTGATGGTGGTGGTATTGATGGACAATTTGTTTGGACATCACCAAAATATAAACCAAATGCGGGATTCAAAGCGACACCCGGAGGTGGGTCAGGTTCAGCGGATTCTGAATTTAATTTAATTAGTAGCAATTACCTTAAAGACGAATCAACTAATTTTGTGTTTAAAGCAACATCAATTTTAGATGAAACTCAAAGATTAGTAAATTCTGCTGATAATGTTCAAGGAATTTCAAGACTAAAACACGTCGGTAATGCTATTAATCAAGTTAGTAAAGTGTTTCACGATGGATATAAAGAAATGACAAAAGGTTCTCAGGTTGTGTCGTATACTGACCAAACAACCGGTGGTGAGGCAGGTATTGAATATTGTAGAGTTTTTACTAAAGACACACCATATTACACATATAATGATTTACAAAAAGTAGATGGTATTACAACATCAGGAAGAAAATTTGCTAGTTCAGTATTTGACAACACATTTAATTTAAATATTTCACCAACAAGAAATCCGGGGTCGACAAATATTATTGCCGATGGACCAAATGGTATTGGTGGGTATGCTAAAAAATATATGTTCTCAATTGAGAATTTGGCTTGGAGAACATCAAGTAAACAAGGTTTTACTTATGATGAACTACCTGTTTGTGAAAAAGGACCAAACGGGGGTAGAGTTATGTGGTTTCCACCATATGATATTAAATTTAACGATACAAGTAACGCTAATTGGACGGAAACTTCTTTCTTAGGTAGACCCGAACCAATCTATACATATAAAGACACTAGAAGAAGTGGAACATTAAGTTGGAAAATAATTGTTGACCACCCTTCGGTTATGAATGTTATTGTTGAGAAACAATTAAAAGGACAGAATAAAGAAAGAATTAATTCTATTATTGATTCATTTTTTGCGGGTTGTGTTAAATATGATATTTACGAATTGGCTAAAAAATTCAATACTGTCCCAACTAAAGATTTATATACTTATCAACAGATATTAAACGACCCTAATTTAGATAAAAATACCGCAAAAGAGGTTATTAGTAGTAATGAAGGAAATGCGTCGGTTGGAACGGTAACAACGCCTCGTAATAGTTCGACAAAATCAAACCCTGAGTTATCAATTGCCGATTTAAGTAAGTATAATAATTTAGGGTTCTATTTTGATAATGATGTTCCGGGACCAAATAATAAAACTGCGGAAAAACCAAACTCATCATATAAGGCGGATTATGATAATTACACTAGTACTATGAATCAAGACCAATATGTTGCGATATCAACAAATACTTTTAGTCCACCAAGTATTAATTTAAATGTTCAACCATTTTTTACTAATGTTGTTATTGACAATTTTAATCAGATTAACTCTGGTTTTGTTGAAGATGCTTTTAAAATATTAAGTGAAAAAACAGGGACTATTCAAATATTATTAACTAGTTCAGCTTCCGCTCCTGCGAGTAAAGATTACAATGTAAAATTATCCATAAGACGAAAAAATTCTGTTGTTGAATATTTACAAACAACTAAATTAAAACCATTTATTGATGTGGATAAGACACTAACGTTTCTTGATGTTAATAAAGGTGAGGGAGAAGTTGTTTCATTCCCACAATCATCGACAGGTGTTTTTGGTGCGTCAGTTAACTGTACTGACGATATTTTATCAAAAACAAATAAAGTTACTAAAGATTCTCAAAAGTATTCTGTTAGTGCAATGGCTTGTCGAAGAGTTACATTAAAAGATATAAAAGTAACGGCAACACCTGTTGATAAACCGGTAGAACCTATTATTGAGGATGTTATAATACCTCCGGTAGTGGCACCAAAACCAAAACCAAAACCAACATATCGAACAGAAAAAACAATAAAGGATGGGATTAGTAAACTAATTGTAAGAAGATTACTTTCTGAATGTGATTATTTTGATGTTGTTAAAAAAGAGGTTCCTATGTTATATGATTCTATTCAGGAAAAAATCAAATATTTTAATCCTGCGTTCCACTCTATGACACCGGAAGGATTAAACTCTCGTTTAACCTTCTTGAATCAATGTGTTCGTCCTGGTGAAACAATTCCGGTTATTGGGGATAATGGACAGATAGTTGCAAATGATGCCTTAAATACCTCCTTTGGTGCTCCACCGGTATTAGTTTTAAGGATTGGGGATTTTTATAATTGTAAAATAATACCAAAAAGTGTTGCGTTCTCATACGAACCATTAGTGTTTGATTTAAACCCTGAAGGAATTGGTATTCAACCTATGATTGCTAATGTTTCAATGAATTTTGATATTATTGGTGGTATGGGTCTTGAAAAACCTGTTGAAGAATTACAAAACGCATTATCATTCAATTACTACGCTAATACTGAAATTTATGACGAAAGAGCTAAAGCGACCGATGATAGTTGGAAAAAATTAGACAAACAATATTTCCAAGATTTAATTGATGAACAACCTACGCAAACTCAAGTTGATAATCAACAAACAAATTCTGCGGGAGAAACTATTGGACAAATTCAAACAACTGTTAATGGTGCTAGTGGTCAAACAGGTGATATCACTTATATGAAAATTATGGATAGTTTATTGGATGTTAGTAAAGAATATATTGTAAATCTAGTGAATCAATCAGAATCGACAATTAAATCATATAATGGTGGTGTTTGGCAATTAATGACTCAAGAAAGACAATATACAGGTGGTGAATTTAATATGGGAACATCAAGTCAATTAGTTACAATCTATGGTAAGTCAGTTTATGAACAAAGAGTGATTGATTTATTTTCGGCATTATTAAATGATATATCAAGTGGCACTAATTTTATTATTGTTGGTTTAAATAGTGTGTTTACTGACACAACAGCGGTTAGGAGTGTTACAACTAATTTAACAAATTACATTAAAGCAATGCAGACGGATTTCAGTAACGGGATTGAGGAAATTAGTAATAAGATTGTTGAACAAGAACAGGGTATGGTACAAGTTTTTAGAAAAATTAATTATGTGACAACATTATCTGATGGTGTGTTGATAGATAGTAAAGCAAAAATTTATACAATTACCGCAACTGAAGAAGTTGACAGAGGTGATACTCAAGAGAGTGTGGACACATTCCAAGAAATGATATTTGATTATGATTTGGTTGCGACTAGAATGAATAAATATAATGAAACTTTAAGTAGTGTAGATTTTAATATAATTAGTAATGGATATACTGAACCGGGAGGATTTACTTCGGCGGTGTTTGATGATTTAACTGATAAAAGATTTTTTATGGTTATGGCTCAAGTATTCAATAATAGAAGTAATTTCAACACATTTAAATCTGCAATTATTACAAATGAGTTGGATAATACTTATGATGACTTATCTAAAAATTTTAACAAAATTGTTGATAAATTTAGAGATAGTGTAATTGAAGAATTAGATTTTGAAGAAAAAAATATTAAATCTCTTAAAAAATCGCCTGACTATATTGGGTGGACTAAAGATAACATTTATAATAAGGGAAAAGTACGTAAGTTTACGTATACTACAGAACCTTCACCAACAAATGATGAACAAACTAATAATTTAATATTATTGTATAAAGGTGATAATACAGGTGATAAAACAATTTGGACGGATAAAACTCAATTTAATTAAAAATGACTAATAGACAAAATTATAATAGGTATAATGAATTTTTAATAAATGGTGAACAGAGTGTTGTCCCATACATCTCCATTTCAAGTAAATCATCAGATAAAAGAGTAATTTATAAGATAGGTCAATCTAGATTGGATAAAATATCTCAACAATATTATGGTACACCAACATTTGGGTGGTTAATTTTAGCCGCAAACCCAATTTTTGGGGGAAATGAGTGGGCTATCCCGGATGCTGCTATATTGACAATTCCATTTCCTTTAGTATCATCTTTACAAGAATATAAATCTCAATTAGACAATCATTTCTATTATTATGGTAGGTAAACCCGAAAATATATTAGTCGAATTCGACTATAACAATATTACAATTATTGACCCAAACAAGGTTGTTGATAGTGATAATAAAGTAAAAGATAGATTTGTAAAGCAAGAAGATTTAGTAATGTATGCCAATCTTGAGTGTAGTGTTTTACCGAGAACTAAATTAGCTCTTGGTACCGCAAATAATGATTCTATTAGAACAGTATCAATCGCTAAAATTAATTTTTTAAAACCGGGTGATAAACCATATTTAGATAATTCATATACTGATGAAATAACAGGTAAAGGTGCGATAAGAGGAGAAGGTGTTAACCAACCAACTTTCCAAAGTATTACAAACCCAAATAACAGTGATGATTTTTATCTTAAACAAACAATTAGTTCAGGGGGTAAACCCGGAGCGGTAGATAATGGTTTGTTAGGAATCACTTCGATTAATATTAGACAAGGGTTAGATTTCTTACCAACAATTGATATTACTTTAGTTGATGTGAAAGGACGTGCTTTGTTTGAAGCTGGTGATAACTCACCATATGCGGCATTTTTTAATTTACCATATCCATTATTTCATTTAACAATTAAAGGGTATTTTGGTAAAGCGGTTAGATTAGGGTTAATGTTACAAAATTTCACAACAACATATGATTCTAATACGGCTAATTTTACAATTGCTTTGAAGTTTTACACATACAAATATACTGTTTTAAGTGATGTTACTATGGGTGCTCTTTTAGCAACACCACATATGTATCAATCAAGATTTAATATTACTAGAACTAGTGGTGGTCCATCTACAACAACTAAAACAGATAATGTTGTTGTTGAACGAGGTTATCAGAAAATAGTTGAAATGTATAGTGAGTATAAGTCAAAAGGGTTAATACCTAATGATTTTCCTGAAATCACATTAATGCAGATGAAGGATAGAATAGAAAACTTCATTAAGAATGTTCTTGATTCATTTACAAAACAAAACTTAGACCCATTAACTAATTTAGACACTTATGGAACCCAATTGAGGGACTATCAAAAAGAAGTGTTTTATACGGTAAAAACTTCGTGGTTTAATGAATTTATGGATACTGAGAATTACTATATTTTAAATAAATTAGACACAAAGGTTTACACCTTCAAGAAAAATTTAGACCCTCAAAAGAAAAGTGACGCGATTTCAAAACTAAAAGGGTTAATTGGGAAGTATAATACATTACTTAATGAAAATGTTACTTGTGGTAATGTCAATGGTAAAGGTAGTTATACAATCAACGGGAAAGTTACGAAATGTTCTATTCCAAATAGTGTTAAATACGAAACAAAGGGTGTTTTTACAATAGATATTAACCCTAATGATATTAATTTAACTGAAACATATAAATTACAGAAAAAAAATAGTCAACCAACACCAGAAGATTTAACAAAATTCCAAGCAGAGTTGGCGACCACAAATCTTTTTAATAATACTGAAATAACCCTTAAAAATGGTGCAAAAGAAGTTGTTCAAAACTATTTTGTGTTTGAAGGAAAGGGTTCGTTTATCGATTTAACAGATAAAATGAATACTCTTTTAACAACTAACAGAGGATTAGTTGAAGACGAGTTAACAAAAGCTCTTGCTGAGTTATTGGAGAATAAAGACAATGGTATCGGGTTTGTACCAACAATTAGAAATGTGTTAGCGGTTGTTTTTGCTAATGGAGAGGCGTTTTTACGTTTAATGGATGATGTTCACACAAAAGCTTGGGAGCAAAGAGATTCTAAAATTAGAAAAGGTGTTATTTTTGACAAACAAATTGCAAACGCTAGTGCGGATAATAAAAGTTCGGGGGACGATAAAAATCAACCGGTATATCCTTGGCCTCAAGTTATTAAAGAAACGACAGGGGAAAATGGTCAGGAAAAGTATGAGTTAAGATATCCGGGGGATAGTGATATTGTTGGTGAAACTAAAGGTTACCTATATGATGTTTGGCCGGAAATAGAATTTGTTGAAGAATTCATTAAGGGTTTGACTCAAAAAACACCACCACCACAACCACCAGCTAAAACTTCTAATGACACAAAAGACACGAATAGAGTTTCATTAGGTGCGATTGAATTTCCTATCAGTAATGAGGTGTATCAAAATAAAGTTATTAGTAAATTTATTTATGAAATATATGAAAGAGTATTGTTGACCTCACATTATTCCAAATTAGATAGAACTAATGTTTCAACATCTGAGGCGGATAAAATTGCTAACGTTATTGGTGAAGGAGAAAATATAAATATATCAAAGAGTGTTTCAGATAATAGTGATGTTGAATTAATTAAAACTTTAAAAGAGTATAATCTTAACTCATCTAATTTTCAAAGTGTGTTAAAACATATATCAAATGAGGGTGTTTCGGTTAGTTGGCAAAACTACATACGAGGTATTTTCAACACGGGGTATATAAAAAATACTGTTGAAAACGCGTCTTTTGAGTTTAAAACATCTGATGAAATAAATGATTCAAAATCACAACCATTAGTTTCGTTAAGTAATGAAAAAGATATTGTTGATTATGTTGCGACTTCTACAACATCAAATAAGTATGACTTTACTGACACTTATCCGTTTACAGATAAGACTTGGGTAAAAGGTAATTTGGCGAATGGTGTTTCTACAGATGAAACGTTAGCGTTTAATACAACAAAAACGTTAATTTATAACCCCAATAAAAAAGTTATTTCAAATTTCAGTGATATCCAATCTGAAGATGTTAAAAAACCAATAACAAATTTTGTTTATAAAAATGTTGTAATGCCAACAATTGTTGACGATGATTTGAGGAATTTTTATAGTACTAGAACATATACTAATCAATTACCAACTGAAGGGGATGTCAAATATTTAAATTATAGTGGACTTGTTAGTAGTTATCAAACTACATCAATTTTTAATACACCATATTTTATAAACTCAATTCAAGAGGGTGTGGTGAATTCTATTAATCAAGATGCAAACCCATATATTAGTTCCGCCTATTTGTTTATTAATAGCTTACCTTTATCGACACTAAGGGAAAAATATAAAACATACACAGGTAATGATACAAATTATTCTGATGAGAATTTAGACTATATATTCGCGTCTATGAAAAAATATGCGGCTCTTCATAAAGTCCCATATGCTTGGATATTAAAAATAGGTTCAATTTGGCATCGTTATAAAAAATATGTTAATACTAATGTTGATATTTTAGATAATTGTTGGAAAAAGTTTGACGCGGTTAAAAATTATGACCCGGTTAATAATAGTGCCTCAACAGTTTATAATTTTACTATTCCGGGACAAGTTTCTGCGACGACAATGGTGTTGGAAACAACAAACATAATTCCAACATTCTCAATTCCAATGGGGGCAACTAACGTTCAAACAATAATTAACACAGGATTTTATCCTAAATTAATTAACGATTTTAATGTTTTTTATCAAGGATATAATGTTTATACAGGTTATACTAGTTCTGATATTCAAAATGGGTTTAGTGAAGGTATATTGTTAAATTATGTTCCTGAGGCGGTTATAAATAATGTAACAGGGACTACAACAGGTAATAGTCAAACTATTTCGGTAATCCCTTGGTCTGTATCTATTGTTGCTGATTATGGACAATATATCTATATTCTACCATCTCATGGGGGATTAATTAACCAAACTAAAAATGAGTGTTTTGACACATCAGATAATTTAGTTTATCAAGTTACCGGTAATACTGCGATGTACAATGGTTCTGCTAGATTATTTTGGGGTTCACCTAATTATGGATATTTTGATAATACTAAAGTAATAAAACCGGAACCTATTCACTACCTAAAACAAATCTTTTCAGGTCAAGAAGCTCAAGAAAATTTCTCCATAAATGGGTTAAGTCAGGACTATACAAAAATTAGTGAAATTTTTTCAGTTTTTGATAGAGACGCTTTAGATAACTTTGAAACAGAGTTTTTAAATTTCTCAATATCTATCTACGATTATGAGACAGATATAAACTCAACAGATACTGAAACACAAAAATCTTTTAAAAATTTCCAATCATTAATGAGGAATATGATGAAAATTCCAAATACGGCAACAAATAATGTGGAATGGGTGGAAAATATTCAAAATAAACAGTTATCAAATATTTCAAATATAATTAATCAATTTTTAAACTACGATGTTTATTTTAAATTAGGTAACCCATCTTCGTTTAACAAACAATTGTTTTATACGTTCTCAAGTAACCATAGAATTGAAACTCCGGTTACGTGGGATTATTATAACTATATGACACCAAATTCGTTACCTACGGGAAGAACATTAAATAATTCAATTACGACTTATCCGTTAGAATGGGCGGCTTTGGAGACATACGTTGGTTTTTCTGAAATACCTCAATTAACGTATAAAGATGGTGGTTCATATATTACTGATTTCTTTATAGATTGTAATGTCGCCTTTGATGTGTATAACATTGAAAAATTGGCACCTATTATTAAAATATATGCTACTCAGAAATTAAAAGATAATACTTTAAATTACGAAAAGTTTGTTAAATTAATGAATGATTATTTAGATAATTTAGATTTGTTTAACAATAGAATTATCAATAATCTTATGATTAAATTACAAAAATCATTACCAAACGTTAATTTTACACCACAAACTAAACCTGAAACGGTGTTAGAAAGTAAACAAACTAAACTTGAATTATGGGAATCATTTAAAGCAACAAACGATAAATGGATTTCCGGGACTGACTTTAAAGAAAAAACATTATTTGAAGATGTCTTACTATTAGATAGAGCGAGTAGAGATGTTGGTAATTTAGTTTTAGTGGATGTTCAAAAATTAAAAGATGATTTAAAAGAAATTAATGTTGCTTCAACAATGTTAACGTATATTCAAACTATTTTAGTTAGAAATAATTTTGTAGTTATGAATATACCGTCATATGTTAATTTTTATAATGTCCAAGATGCGGTTAAGAATCCAAAACCAAAACCTGAAGGGACTTTAGAGTTTGCAAACACTTTATTTGGGACATTTATGAATGTTGATTATCGAAATTCATCTGCTAAGATGGTTTGTTTTTACGCCGGAAAACCAAGTGAACAATTAGACTTAAAAGAGAATGTTGATTACCGTTATAGAAATGATGCGTTTGATTTGAGACGTGTTGATAATCCATTGGTTGAAAATCAAATAGGTAAAAATGATTGGGATAAATCAAATAAGGTTGTTGGGTTTAATGTAGATTTTGGACCACAAAATCAATCAATATTTCACGGGTTTAATATTAGTCAAAATCCGGGGTTAGCGACTGCGGAATCATTAGAGGTATTAAATCAAATGGCGAATCAATCAAATAATAGAGGAGGGGCAACTCAGAATACTTCATTATATAATTTATATAAAAATAGAAGTTATTCTTGTACTGTTAGTATGATGGGTAATGCTATGATACAACCAACGATGTATTTTAATTTAAGACACGTCCCAATGTTTAGTGGTCCATATATGATACAAAAAGTTAATCACTCAATAACACCGGGACATTTTGATACAACATTTGAAGGTATTAGACAACCAACAGCATCTTTACCCAAGTTAGATAATTATATTCAATCTCTTAAAACAACATTATTACAATCAATAATTGATGAAAATAAAAAAAATAAACAGGAAAAAGAAAAGGCGGCACTCTCGGCAACAACCACTAACAGTATTACTCAGAACGCTGCTGTAGTTAGTGATAGTGTTGACCAAGATGGTACAACTCAAAGTAATAGTCAAAAATGTCCACCAAGTAAGGTTAAAAATGATAAGTATGTTAAGTTTATCGCGACAGACACTAAAAATGCGACTAGTGCAACATATAAAGAAGTGGTTGATATAATATCAACAAAAACAACAGACCAAAAAATACGATATGCTGTTTTTGCTAAAATGTATTTAAGCTCGTCTCAAAGTGGGTTGTTGCAATCTCAATCATTCAATTATAGTAATACTGATTTGAAACAAGATTGGGGACCATCCGTGGAGACATTCTTTACAACAAAAAAATATTATTGTAGTGATTCAAATATTCCTTATATTACATTTAAAAGTTTGAGTCAAAATATTGATTTTTTAATTTCAAGATATAAAGATAGAGTTGGTAAAATTAATAGTATTAGTGCTAAAGATATTACTAAATTTTTAATATTATATGGTGAAAGCGGTATTTCACCGGAGACAGAATATACAACTCTAAACCCGACTGACGTGACAACAATTGAAAATAATGTTCAAAACGCTATTAATGTTTATAATCCAACAAGTGGGAATAATACTAATCAAACACCTCCGGCGACAACACCGGCACCAACAGCAATACCACCAACAACTAGTGGGGATAAAGGTATTCTTGAAGAGTCGTTAGTTTTAAACACTTATTTTTTTAAAAATTTAAAAATAAATAGTAATGGGTCTTTAAGTGGTGATTTTGTTATTCTTAGTAATGGTAATATTTTAAGTCAATCATATCCTGCTAAATTATATCTTCCGGGTCAAATGGATTTAGTTGAAATTGCTACTTTTACTATGAACACTAATAAAAATAATACAGGTTCATTCATAACTAATGCTAACGTTATTGAGGCGATAGAACTAGTTCGTAATGATAATACTTATCAAAATGCTTTTATTGTTAAAATTAATGCGTTTTCAGATTTAAGATTTGTACGTAATAAGGTCATTATGCCGTTGGATTGTCCTGGTGAAGGATTTACGTATCGTCAAATAATTGATGTTGGTGATTGGGATGCAATTAAAGATGACATATGTTGTAATTGTTACCCTAATCCGTATACCGGTATGGAAATTATTTGGGATGGAAAACCTTGTTCTAAGAATGGAACAAAATGTTAAATTAAATTTTTCTTAACTAACAGATATTTATATATAAAAAAGATTATGGATACAAAATCATTATTAGAGAATTACTTAGGTAAAAAAACTCGTACTACTGAAAAAGATATGGGTAACGGTTCAAAACAAATTTGTGATTTAGAGTCAGGAGATTGTTATACAATTAGAATGAAAGATGGTCTAATAGAAAGAGTTGACAATACAATGAGTCAAAATAGAAAAATTCAAGTTGAAACAACAACTGGTGTAAAACAATTATTAAACGGATAAAATGAAAAAAATAGACAATAGGATTTTAGAAGAGATTGCTAGATATAATTCAATTAATAATTATATTGTAGAGCAAGACGCTACATTACCTCCACCACCGGGTGAAGACCCAAACGCTTTACCACCGGCAG
>B570J29032_109958883_pt1 | contig 15751 bp, 14 predicted proteins | sample LakMenEpi16Nov12_FD_29032 | JGI IMG/M metagenome (IMG submission 29032) | reverse complement strand
AAAACTGTGGTGTCTTCTTTAATATTCTTTTTTGGTTTATAAGAAGTCATCACAGGTTTTTGTCCTTTACCTCGTTGTGGATCTTTTTTCTCGGCTCTTCTTTTTTGAGCACAAGCAGCCTTTTTTTGTGAGTCAGACATTTTACCAGCAACACCTGCTGCTCTACACTTAGGATATGAACCCTTACTTGTATCACTTCGACCACATGGGGGGTGTTTTCCGTCGACTTTACGACAAATGTTTACCCAAGGACCTTTTGGTTGAGAAGATCCCTTAGGCTTCTTCTTTTTACCGAACCAAACGGCCAAGTCTTCATTAATTGTGTCGGGATAATCGATGTCTCTTTTATATGAGCCCTTTTCGTCTTTTTCCCACACACCAACATTTCTTTTAACATTTTTTTTAAGTGTATTTAAAAGAGATTTTTTGTTGTAATATTTATTACCATCATAAATGAATGGGGATAGTTCTGAGTTTTTCCATTTGTATGACCCAATTTCTAAAGGAGCATTATATATACCCGAGGTAATTGAGGAATCCGCTTCTAACAAAAGATCATCCGTTAGCTCAACCCACTCGTTAAATTTCACTTTTTCTATGAATGGTGTCATTTTTTCTTTTATGTTTGGGTTGAATTTATCATTCATTTGTGGATTAATAACATTTCCATCTTCGTCACTAAATGTTGAAAATGGGTGGTGTTTGATATAGTCTTGAATTTTGGCTGCAGTCCTTTCTAATTCAATAATTTGGTTGTGTCTTAAGTCCCACTGTTTATCATAACTATCATATTGAACTAATGGGCTTTTATAGTCTGAAACCGCTTTAGTAAATGGTTGTAATGATTCTCCTGAAAATGGTCTCAAACCAGGTTGCACAGGTGGAATATAACTTCCTCTACTTCCTGTCATATCGCCAGTTGCTTCACTTACGACTTTTTTAATTATTTTACTTAGTCTATCCATTGAATTATAATTATAAATATCTTATATTTTAAATATGGAAAATGAAAATGAAATTTTTGGTAATTTATTTGGTTCTATAAATCTTATTAGCGAAGACCATTTAGAAATACTTTTGTCGACTATGGATAATAACACTGCAAATTATTACCTAATAGAGGCGATAAAATCGGCATATAAAAAGGGTGCCTTTTCTATTGGTGAATCAGAAGTTATTTCTAAGGCGATTAGAATTCTTCTAAAAAATACTGATGACAAATAAAAAAAGGTCAGATTTCTCTGACCTTTCTTCTTATAAACCTTTAATTGATTATCTCAATTCTCTTAAATCGAATGATCTAACACCATCCACGGTAATTCTTCCGTAAAAGCGATTATTTACCATCTTCTTCGCGTATCTTGTCATAATACCTTTGATAGGCGTGAAGTTGAATGGGTTATACATTGTAGGTGTCAATTGTAGAGGAACATACGGTGCGTAAATGTAACCTGTGTCTAACAATGAAGTTCCTTTGTGCCCAATCAAAACTTGGTTTGGTGGGAAGTAAGGATCACGATAAACTTGGTAACGACCAGATAGAGTTCCAACTCTTTCGATACCCATGTTGTATTGGTCTTGCTCAGGAGCCGCGTTAGATACGTGGAAGTATTCTAAATCGTCAAAGATAGCAGAAACCTCAGAAGATACAACAATCCAGTTAGCTCCACCTCTCAAAGTAGATTTGTGGATTTGTGCTGACAATTGGTTGATTGCTGTGATCAAAGTTTGGTTCCAGTCTTTCTGAGTGTAAGATGTTGTTTGAGAAATTCTTCTCCATCCGTTGTAGTCCCAACGTAATTGCCAAGCCGCTCCTTTTCTCAAGTCACGTAGAATTTCACGGTCGATCTCAGCCGCTATTTGTTCTGACAACAATGCTGTCAATTCAGCTTCAGCGTCGATGTTGTGGAATGCCGCAACGTCTTGAGCCAATTCAGGTGACCATTGAGCTCTTAGTTTTCTTTCAGTTACAGATACAGTTACTGACTGTAAATCAAAAGAAACCTCACCAATTTGATCTTCAAATTCTAAGTCAGCATATCTTCTATACCAAGCCATGAATGAAGTTCCAGAAGTTCCTGAATAGATAGTTGTTCCTGTGTAACCGTCAAGTGATGTAGAATCACAATCAGCACATACAGGACAAGAAAGGTCTACTTCAAGATAAATACAACCATCAGCATCACAAATATCATAATAGTTTGATCCGTTTCCTGTTGGTGGGTTGTAAGCTGGTGAACCAGGGTTATCACCCGCATTTCTAAATTGTGTGTTTTGGTTGTTACCATACTTAACAATTCCTTTACCGTAGATTTGTGTTACAACTCTAAATAATAGAGGAACAAATACAGACTGTCCGTTGAAAGTTCCCCTAAGAACGTTACAAGGTGTAGTATCTGCAGAAATAACTGAAGTTCCGTAGATTCTTAAGTCAGACAAGAAAGCTTCTGTATCCATTTCGTTACCATCAGGTCCGATAAGTTTTCCAGCTCCTGAGTTAGCAAAACCACAAAGTTTCATGATAACTTTTCTTGTGTTTCCTGAGTAAGAGTTAAGTGAAGTATCTACTAAGTATCCACCTACCCAATGCTGAACAACGGTGTTTGCAGTTACTGCAGTCCACTTACCTTTAGAGTAGTCAAATAATCCTGGAGGATCTAAAGACGCTTCATTTCCTTCGTAGAACAAGTCATAAAGGTTTTTAGCGTAAGGATAACCACCAGCAGTTGCGTCATAACCTACGTTAGGGTTAGTTGGTCCGTTTGGTGCCCCTACAGGTGCAAAGTGCTCACCACCTGCATTTCCGTTATTGTCAGGTGTAGAGTTAGGATACAAGTTTGCAAATGTTGAACTTGCGTTTTCATATCCTTGGATTTTAGGCACAAAGTAGAACAATTTACCGATTGGTAAGTTCATAGCTTGCACTGATACGATGTCATTAGCCAATAATTTAGAGAATACACGTCTTACGATTGGGAAAACAACTGTTTCAAATGCTCCGTTAGAAGTTCCATCTGAAGATGCTTCGTTAATCAAGAAAGATGCTTGGTTCTCATACAATTGAGCTACGTTTTCTTTAAGGTGACCTCTTAGACCGTCAAGAAAGCCTAATTTGTCCCATTTGTTAATTGTGTCTTCTTTGATAACTTTAAGGTGCTTAAGACCGATGTTACCAACAAGACCTGATTCTAATAATGCTCCCATTTTTTTTAAGGTTTTATTATTTTAGTTTATGTTTATTTTAACTTTGTCATCAAATCCTTCATTCTCAAGAATTGAGGATTCTCATAAGTTTTTGATTCGATCAAATTGACAGAAGATCCAGACTCAACAGTTCTGCTAATTTTTCTATCAACTGATTCATTTAGTTTAGTTTCATGTGTAGAACCTGAACCTAATTCTGATTTAATGGTTCTATACAAGTTTTTAGATTCTTTCAACGTATCAACGTTGTCAAATCTTCTTAAGATATTTATTTTTTCTTGTTTTGTGGTTGAGTGTTCAGTAAACAAACGTGTGGCGTAAGCCAAATTTGAATTGAAGATCGCAACTTCGTTAAGTTTTGTTCTGAAAACATCAAGTGCTTTTTTATATTCGTTGTTTTTTTCTTTCATCAATTCTAATTCTTCATTGATTGCCGTGTTAAAACTAGAATGTGCTCTTGGTTTAGGAAGACCACCTCTTCTGAAATTAGAACCACTACCTAGTGTTCTTGAAGCTTCTTTTGTTTCCATTTTCTTCACAGTGGTGTTTTTTCCTTTTTTCATGTTTTCACCTTCTTTATATTCAAATTTCGCCTTTCCTGTTCCCATTGCTTTGATACCTTTACCAAAAGCTTCTTTTTTCTTCTCAGAAAAACCTCCACTCATATTTGGTTTTTTATCGTATCCAAACTTAGGTCCTCTACCGATTCCTACACCTTTTGGAGTTACAGATTTTTTGAACTTTTTGGACCTTTTAGATTCCATCATATAATCATCCATTTCCATCATTTCATCATCCGTTTCCATCATGTAATCATCCGTTTCCATCATGTAATCATCCGTTTCCATCATGTAATCATCAGATTCCATCATTTCGTCATCCATTTCGTCCATTTCAGAACCCATACCACTCATTTCAATTTCATAAATTGTTTCGTCAGAATCCATCATTTCGTTAGTTTCATCATCCATTTCGATTTCATACATATTTTCCATGTCTTCTTCATCTAATTCATTATAGGACTCTCCTAGTTGTATCATGTAATCATCATCTTCATCTGTAAGATGGATGTAATCACCTTCTTTTTTCACAACGATTCCATCGTCGTCTCCCATAGCTTTAAAAACCCTTAAAACTTCTTCATCGGAAGCATCTGTCATATCGATAGCGTCTTCTTCATCGTCCATTTCCATATCATCCTCAGGCTCCATTTCCATGTCTTCATCATCCATTTCCATGTCTTCATCATCCATTTCCATGTCATCTTCAGGTTCCATTTCCATGTCCTCATCGTCCATTTCTTCAGGACCCATGTCCATTTCATCATCGACTTCGATTTCGTCATCGGTTGCGGGTTGTTCAATCTCATCTTGTTCTTTCAAAGATTCTTTTACCAATTGTCTGATTTCTTCACTCATTGTAGACTGAAGTATTCCTTTTGCATTTTCTTGTAGAGTCTCTTCCAAATTCTTAATTTGAAATAGAGCATCTTCTACTACATTTTTGTTGTAACTCATTTTTTTTTAAATAGTTTTTCTAATAAATATTCACATTTTTCAAAAAGTTCTGTATTTTACACGATTGGGCATAAAAAAAGGGAAAAAGATTTTTTTCCTTTTCCCTTTTTAATTAAAATTTTCTTGAGTTTACCCTTCGATTACCTCATCAATTTTTGATTCAACAATAGCGGTAATTCGCCAATCCATAGTATAATTTTCATATACCTTTGTAACTTTAGCCTCAACATCAGTCGGTGAATATCCTCTGACCAATTTTTCTTCTTTCATTTTCTTTACCTTTCCGGTGTTCTCATCAACAATATCAGTTGTGATTCTCGCAATAAAATACTTTTCGTCCATAATTATTTTTTTTTATTTATTCAAATAATCGGATAATCTATTCATTAAGTCAAGTGATTTTGATCCAGCTTCACCAACATGTCTTTCTGCGTGCATTTTTTTCTCTTCATCTAAGTTTTCTTCAAACCGAGATCTTTCATCTTTATCTCTAAAAAGATATGCCCCTGGTGTTGATGGTGATGAAACTAAATCGAAACAAATTAATTCAAAATCATCCTGAACTTCATTTTGTTCACCAACTTTTTTAAGGGAACCTACTCCACGAGAAGAAATCCCCAATGTAACACCCTGACGAAGATAGTTTGCTGCTAAGTCACCTTTTGTTGATACAATCCCTCTTTCGTGAAAACCAGGACTTGTAAGAAGTTTTAATTTACCTAACAATACAGGACCTTCCCACCATATATCAGTAATTGCATGTGATACACGATCAAGATCTATAAGTGAAGATTCAGGGTGATTTAACTCAGAAAGAGCCGTTCCCTTTTGAATCATTTTTTTATAATTCTCGGCTTCTCTTTTTAATATCTTTTCAGGATATATTCTTCCGTTTCTATTTGGTGTATTATATTTTTGAAGAACCGCATAGAACTCAAATGGTTTGGAGTGATCCAACATATCTCGATTTTCTCTAATCATAGACAAGTTTCTTCTTTCGTTTGGATCAATATATCCAGCGTCATATTCGACAAGGATCATTTTTTTATCTAATTCATTTGTTATATTGACTTTCATTATCTATTTAAATTTCCATTTATATCCTCCCGCACTTCGTCTTTGGTTATTACAAACCATCCTAATTGTGTTTCGGTTAATTAATAAATATTCAGATACTTCTTTTAATGACTTCCATTCAGCAACAAATTCACCATCTATTGTAAGTTGAATAACTGGTTTATATTTAGACTCAACACAAAATAATGATTGTTTTTTACCAAACATAGGATTTTTACCCCCTGTTCTACTTTTAGATAGTTTTTTTCTACCTTCTTCTGTTAATTTTCTTTTTTTCGCCGATTCCGACATCAATTTAATAGTTTCATCAGAAAATTTTCTATTTTTTAATTTCTCGGATATTTTTCTATTTGATTCAGGGCCATAATTACCCCCATCACCACCGTTAGTTAAATTATATAAATTAAATCCCCACGATTTAAATAACCCAATCCAATATTTTTCCCAAAATGACCATTCTGAAAACGGAATAACATCTAATATTTCTAAAATTGGTTTTTTATCTATCGAAATTAATTTTTTAATCCAATTATTTTTTTTTGTAATAGTATGTTTGTGTTTTCTTATATGTTCAATATACCTTTTAGGTGGGTTATCCGATTTACCAATATATTTAATACTAAAGTTTATAGGATCTTTCAAGCAATATATATAACTAATAATTGTTGATTGATCATTCATATTGACATGTATTTTTATATATAAATACTAAAGAGTTTCAGTTTCTTTTTTAAGGGGTTTTAGATTTCCGTTTTTAGTTAGATAAAATTTGAAATATTTGTTTTTATTCATCACGTCTGAATATATACATTTAACCAAATTTTTTACAAGTTTTTTAAGTTTTGGTGATTTGAAATCAATTTCTTCTATTAAGAATAGATTCATTTCTAAGTTTAAAAATGATTTCTTTTTTGTTTGTAGACCACTTGTTCTCAGATCAAAATCTACAATAAATTTTGTGTCAAAAAATTCTTTGTTTATATTTTCTAAAATTGTGTGTTTAACCGACCTTGTCATGTTTAAAATTATTCGGTTCCAATTTTCGAATTCATCTTTTGGTTCTACCCAAGTTTGAATATTAATAAAGATTGATTTTAAGTTTGTGGAATCAATCGTTCCAAATTGTGATTTAAAGGATTTATATCCAACCAATTTTACGGTCTTCCCTTTTTTCATAAAAATTTTTCATATTTGTGTTGTTTATTTTGTTAAATTATAAACAAATATTATATTTGAATCAAATATTTAATTGTATGTTGAAAGTTGAGGTAAAAAAAGGAAATGTTGAAAAGTCAATTAAAGACTTAAAATCAAAGGTAAATAAGACGAAACAAAATCTGATTCTTTTTGAAAGGAAAGAATTTGTAAAAAAATCTATAAAAAAAAGATTAAAATTAAAACGGGCAATTTTTAATCAAAAATTAAAGACCTTCGTTTAAATTTTTTAATTTGTAATAATTAAGTTCTGAAAAAGATTCTGTTTGAATTTTACTTAACACTTGATCGATCGTGTTTATAGTTTCTTTATCTGTTTCATTTTGTTTTTTGTTCGATAATTTTTCTAAAACTATTTTTTTCTCTTTGTTATAGTTTTCTATCAAAGTTTCTTTTGGCGTTGATAACAAAACCTTCAATTCTTTTCTTTCATTTTCATTTAAAGAAGATAAAAAACTATCAATTGTTTTATTTGCAACATTCACCATAGATTTTAAAGGAACATTGATTATTTCTTTTTGGGTTTGTCCTTTTGATTTTAGACTTTCCAAGATTACTTTTTTACTTTTAATTTTGTTTTCTAAAGTTAGGACGTTCTTTGAGAAAAGATCATCAATATTTTTGTATTTGTTTTCACATTTAACATGACCAACCCAAGCTTTTATTTCTCTAATTTGTGTTGGTGTTACTTTGTTAATTAAATTTTCGTATGCCGTTATTGATTCAAAAATAAATTCGTTGGCTAATGACTCAGACAAACCCTTTGGTTGTTGTAGTTCATCATATAAATAAAATATTTTGGAAATATTTTTGTTTTTAAGGACTAATTCCTCAAAGACAAATAAATTATCTTTTAAATTATTTTTTTTATAAGATTCCGTTAAATATTTTTCTATTTTTGATTTTAATTCCCCAATCATAATTTCTTTTTGTTATATAAATATCTAATAAAAAAATTAATCACCTAAAAGTTTTGATAATTCATCGGTTACCTCACCTAAAGTGTTATTAACTTTTTGAAAATCTAAAAATTCGTCTTCATCAAAATCATCAATTTCTGATTCTAATATGAGTTTGTTTTTATCCTTTCTTATTGATTCAGGAATTGGGGGTGCTCCTCCTTCTTCTCCTCCCGCTGGTGGTGGAGGTGGTGCTCCTCCTTCTCCTCCCGCTGGTGGAGCGGCAGCTCCTCCTGCAGATGCAGTTCCTCCAGTTACGGTTTTGTATAATCTATCAACCGTATCAAAAATACCTGTTTTTGTAATAATAGTTGCCGTATTATCAAGTTCAGCGGCAACTGCTCGTTCCATTCTGATTTGGTTAAGTTCGACTTTGATTTCATCATCAGAAAAACCAAAAATATGTTTTTTCGCCCATGTTGCTGAAGTAGGCTGAATTGATTTAGCAATTTCAGACACCATATCTTTATATAATATCACCTTTTCTTTCCAAACGTCAATCATTAATAAATCTGCTTGTTTAGATGGGTTTGTAAGTTGTAACGTAAAGTTTGATAACTCATCCTCAAATCCCATAAGAAATAAGTGAATGATTGCAATTTTATTCATCTCAGCAATTGCCGATTTTTGAATTCTATTGATTGTTCTTGCAAAACGAATATCCAATAGTGATAAGTTTTTACCATCACCTACAGGTTCCTCAAAACCTAAATACGCTTTAGGAATACGAAGTGCTGTAACCAATTTCTTTTGGATATACTCAATATCTGCGATTTCTGAAAGGTTAGTTGCTCCCGGTAATGTCTCAATTGGACTTGCTTGAGCGGCGTCTCTTACAGGAATAAAATAATCTTGATCCACTGCCATTTGGTTAAATCTTAAATCCACATTTCCTGTTTTTCTATCAACAATTTGATCTCTTTTAAATTTGTTTGCAACTCTTTGAACATATGGCTCAACATCTTTGTCATCCATGTTACCAACGAAAACTTTGAAAACTCTCCTTTCGGGTGCTCTTGATGTTCTATAGATTAACATCGCATCTTCAGACAATACTAATTGTTTCCAAATACGACGAGCCTTTTCTAACATTGATGTTCCATAAGGAAGTTTTCTATCATCACCCAACAATCTAAAGTGGGCAACCTCCCAAGTATTAAATTCGGCTTCCCTTGCTTTCCACGCAAATTTCAAGGCCTTTCTATTAACATTAATTGTCGCGTTATATGTTCTTGAATCAATACCTCTTTCTAATCTTTCGATTTCGATGTTTGGTAATTGAAGGCATCCTGTAACCCCTTTTTCAGGGTCTAATTTCAGATAAACAAAATTATCACCATATTTACACATGTTTCTAATCCACATCGGTAAATTAGTGTTTATGTCTAATGTATTAACAAATAAATCAACTAAAATACTTTTGATTCTTTTTGATTCAGAATATACTTGTAAAATATAACCATTTTGATCTGGGGTAGTTGATTCTTCAGCGTATATGTCAAGTGCGGTTGAGATTTCGGGAGTGTTATGTGAAAAAATTGAGTCTGTAGCAAAATTTTTATATCCAGGAACAGTCAAATCATAAACAGGCACAACACCATGAGGTTCAATTGATACTATTTTATGGTTTAAGTTAATTATATCTTTTTTTGCTTTAGCTGTTGAGTATGGTGATTTCTGTATTCCGTATGCGGTTAAAAAAGTTCCCCAATCTTGATATCCATTTGAAACGATTTCTCTTTGTAACTTTCGGTAAGATACATTTAATTGTTTAGCGGTTCCCTTCAAGGTTTTTATTTTTCTTGCAGTTTCAATAATGTTATCCCAACCTATTTTTATGTAAGCTGGATTTTTATCACCACTTCGTCTTCCACCCCAAACTAATTTACCCTTTCTTTTTGCGACTTCAGACATTTTGTTTCTATAATCAGGATTAGACCATAATTTTTCGTTATTTAGTCTTGCATGATATGCTCTGTGTTCAGATATCTTCATTATTTGTAGGTTTTCAGGTAAATTATTTTTACCATCAAAATCAATATGATGCACTTCCTCGTCTTCGTTTACTTTAACATCATAAAACCATTCAGCAACTAAATTGTGTTCTGAAACCCAACCATTATGACCCTCTACAGAATTACAAGTGTAAACCCAATTATATTTCTTGTTATTATAAAAAGATTTACGATAAAATGGCATCATTGAATCTCCAGGCTTTAAATTCATAACCCGTTCAAATGAACCATCTCTTTTCATAAATTGGTGTTCCCATGTTGCAATAATATGACTACCGTCATCAAACGTGACTTTATATGTCATTTCATCTCTAGTATAATGGGCGTTTCTAGCTACTGCGGGAACTACTTTTTTAAGGTTATGATCATATGCATAAGTAATAAATTCATAATCCCTACCTTTTTCCGATAACTCTTTAATTGTGATAAAACCGTTCGGGGTTGCAATTTTAGTATCTCCCGCCAAACAATATTCCATTGATTCGTAATCGTAAAACGCCGCCAATCTTGTTGGTTCATAATAAACCGCTTGGGTATATAAATTGTTTTCAACTTTCGCCCAATTGGTGCTTAGATATAAAGATTGTTGATTTTGGAGTTTTGCCCTTTCATACTCAGCTTTATCTTGAGTTTTTAAAATTTCTTTTTTATCTAGTTTGTAGTCTGGTCTTCCTTGACCTAAGGTGCTATCAGGACCAAAAGTCTTGGAAAGTTTTTGCCAAACTGTTAGATTTTGATTGTTATTTTCCATATTAATAATTTAACTATAGATATAAATATTTCAATAGTGTTTTATATAATTATGGTGCGGGTGTTGTTGTTATTGGATTTGAAATTTTATATGTTTTACTACTCGAACTTGGGCTTCCCATAGAAAAACCGTCTGTATAAGGTGTAGTAAACGATGGGAATAAACATGGATTCGAACTCGTAAAGTTATTTGTTGTCAAATATATATTAGTTCCTGAACTATCTCTTACTTGGACATAAACAAACGAACCAACAGGAACCGTTATTGTTCCATATAAAGTGTTAGATGGACAAAAAGGTAAAGTTTGTGATAAGCCTAACTGTAACCATGTTTGTCCAAGTGGGAATGGTTGCGTTCCGTCATATGTTGCAGATATTGCATACCATACAGTCGCATCTGTGGATGGAATAAATGAGTCCGCGGCAACTCGAACACTGAGATATCCTACAATAGGGCTTGGTGTTGGTGTGACTGTATTTGTTGGTGTGACTGTATTTGTTGGTGTAATAGTTGGTGTAACTGTATTTGTTGGTGTAATAGTTGGTGTAACGGTTGGTGTATTTGTTGGTGTTAATGTAACGGTTGGTGTTGGTGTAAGGGTCGGGGTAGGTGTAAGGGTCGGTGAATTCGTTGGTGTTAATGTGACAGTTGGTGTTGGTGTAAGGGTTGGTGTGCTAGTTAGTGTGATTGAAGGTGTTACTGTTGGAGTTATAGTTGGGGTAGGAGTTATTGTTGATGTCACACTTGGTGTAGGTGTTGGGGTTTTAGTCGGTGTTATAGTTGGTGTTGGAGTTGGGTCTGGTGTTAAAAATGGTAATATTTGTTCTAATAAAACGATATCTCTTGGGGCAGATTTTTTGTATTGAAACGTAGGTTGAAATACCTTTTGTCCTGTAGTGATTTGTCCTGGCACAACAAGTTTTGACCCATTAGCAATTCGTCCTGAAGTTTTTCTAAAATCTAATCCCATTTTTTTATCTTATTATACCACCAAATAACCATCCGTATTTTTGATAGTCGTCCTTTGATGCACCATTATTGTTTATTGATGACCTTTCATTCAAAAAGTTTTGATTTGGAATCATGGGGTCAAAATGTGTTTCCTTTTTAACTGATTCGTTATTTACAATTGCCCATGAATCGATCATAATTTTTGCTTGTTCAGTCGCCTTTTCTAATTTAGAAAAGGAAGATTCTGCAATATAAATTGCCATAGATATACCCATAATAAGGTCATCATGCTGTCCTTTTTGATGGTCTGGTCTTCCGTTGATATATACGAAAGTATTCATCTCGTTATACAAACGAATACTTCTTATTTTAAATTTGTGTCTAACCCACTCCTCAAAAGCGGCAATTATTTGAACTCGTTTATTATTAAAGTTTATGCCAGGAATTTTTTCTGCAGAAGTTTTATTTACCGCCCACACATTAAACGGATCAATCCCATCAACATATAAACTTTTGTATCCAAGTTCTTGCATTTTTCTAACCGTTGTTATACCCATACCTCCGGTAATATCGACAACCACAAAGGCGTTATACATCATTCCCCACTTATAAGCAACCTCAGCCAAAGTATCAGGAGGTATTTTTCCAACATATTCTAAAACTTGTTCTCTCTCATCAAAATCGATAACTTGAATTGATGAAAAGTCTTCACTATCCCCACGAGAAACGTCGACCCCCATAATGTATTTATGACCTTCTATCGGTTCTTTCCATATCCATAAAGCGTTACCCATTAATTTAGAAGGGGCATCCATTAACGAGTTATTTTTAATATCTTCAAGTTGTTTGTTATCAAAAACATTATCTCCCGACCCAAGAAACTCACAATTTAACTCCTGATTAATTTTTCTTTTATCGTATTTAAGTTTTTTAACCATTTTTTCATACCAAGATGAACATGGTTTATATCCTTGATTAAAAAACATTTGTAATTCTTGATAATCTCTCTCATATGGATCGACATGTGCAAAAGAAACATTTTTTGAATCATCAAATTCTTCTTTATTTAAAAGGTAATGTATCAAATCATCGGTGGGAACTAAATAAAGATCTTTTGCATATCTTGGGTCTCTATACCAAAACATTTCAGAGATTTTGAAATTGTTCATTCCCTTTAATGACTGATCATATATTTCATAATAAATTGGGTCGTATCCGTTAGGAGTAGAAACCACGATTACCTTACCACCCGTAGATAAGGACGCCATACAGGCAGCCCAGAAATCACTATCGGCCTCAATAAACGCCGCCTCATCGAATACAAGAATAGTTGGTGTAAATCCACGAAGTGCATCTTTTGATGTTGCAACCGCCTTAACTTCGGACCCATTTGTTAGTTTGTAATGTCTTTGTGAATTTTTTTCGGCAGCAAAACCAGCGCCAACCCAAGATGGCCATTGATCAACAAATGCTCTAATTTTATTTGCCATTTCCATTGACGTATCAAGTTTGTTGGCAATAATCAATATTTTTTCAGGTTGATTTTTCTTGGCAAATACCAATCTTTTTGAAATCCAAGCTGCGGTTACGGTAGAAACTCCAGCTTGTCTATATTTCAAGGCAATATTTTCTTCGTAATCCTCATAGTCTTTTAGAAGTGAAATTTGATCTGGAAACAATTCCAAAGGAACGTATTTAGAAACCGTATTGTCGTATGTTTGTAAGTATGTTCGAAGAGCATATGGGGTATCTTGAAGACACTTCACATATTCGATCATTACTTGTTCTTTAGTTAAACCCATATGATATAAATATCATTTCAGGACTTTTGTTGTAAAGATTACTTAAAACCAATAGAGAACATTTTACCTAATGGTAATTGCATTGGGGCTTCGTCGGAAAACATCGTTACTTTTTTTGGGTTTTTTAAAATCATATTTTCAGATTTCTTTTTTTTCGTTTGTTTTCTTTTTTCTTCCTCCAACATTTTTAATATTTGATTTTCAAGAAATTTTTGTGTTTCCTCGTTTGTTTTTTTCTTTTTGTATTTTACCGTTTTTTCGGGGTGTTTTTTTTCCGGCATGGTCTTGTATTGTTTTTTTGACGTTGAGTCAGAAAATTCTTTTGCCATTTTACACCACTTACAATCTTTTGAAGAACACTTATTACATCGTGCCCAAAATAAACCTTGTTGAGCCTTAGATTCGAACTTTTCGTTTAATGTAGATTCTGACATACCCATATCAGATCTATCAGTATCTGAATCGTCATCCATACCATCGGGGGCCATATCACTTGCCATATGTGGGGCTTCTTGACCTGTATATTTTTGTAACTCAACATCACCTTGAGCGTTTGCTGACGAAACATTATCAACATCACCTTCCGTTATTTCTTCTGTTTTTTCACCACCTTTTCTAATAACAACTTTACCACCTTGCATTGATATATTTGTCCCATCAACACTAATACCTGTTTTTTGAACGTCTGCTAAATCGGCAGTAATTTTTTCACCAGGAGGAATTGTGGTCTTGACAACCGCTTCTTTATTTTCCTGTTTTTTTAACTTTTTAAATCTTTCAACCATAAGGTTTATTTGATTTTCATTCATTTTTGAAATGGTGTTTTTGGACACCCCACTTTCAATAAGAAAATTAATTTTTTTATTATTTTTCATAAACAACTTCTTTTTCAAATTGTAATACTATATCTCTTTCATATAGTTTGTCTTTAACACTATTTTCGTTTTCTCCGAAATGAAAAACCAATCTTTTAATTATTGAAAAATCTTTTTCGTTGTCTTCTTTTTCCCACCCTAATGCAATTACTCCATCCATGGAATCGATCACCGAAAATACATCAGAGTCTTGAACCAAGTCAAACTCAACTTTCTCATTAATTAAGGTTCCAACTTTTTTAATATATTCTAAATCGGGAGGTGATGGATAACCATTAGCAGGTTTTGATTCCCAATTTTCACCAAAAACTTCTAACGTATCAGAAAATATAAATTCATAAATATTATCACCCTTATAGTTGGGTCCAAGTCCATTTATATAAACTAAATAATTCATATCAATTTACCCGATTTAGTTATTTTTACTTCGTTGATACCTTCTTTAAAAATCAAATTACCTTTTGTTGATAGACCCATAAGTTTCACTCTTGGGTTTTCTCTAATATAATCTAATGCGGTATTTAATTGTTCGGTAGATTCAGATAATCTTACAATATTTTGTTTGTTTAATTTGTAAGTCTCATTTGTTTTTCTTTCTTTTTTTAACCCATAATTTTTTACTTCGGATTCAGTAAATATAAAATACTTCGATAATAACTTATCCACCTTTGATTCTGCAAATGTTCCGTGTTCAAATCTATCGACGTTTGGATAATGTTTTCTTCCTTTTCTTCTTTCACGACCATATTCGTCATCATCAAATTCTGAAATATCCTCGTGTTGTAATTTTTTTGACATACCAGAAGCCAAGGCTCCACCCATATAATCATTAAACGCATCAACAAATTTTGGGTAACCTTCGGTCATTTCAGGTTCTTGTGGTGGTTCAGGAGAGACGCCAGGTTCAACTTCAGTATCTTCTTCTTCAAATGAAACCTCTTCCTCACCTTCTTCTTCTGACCCTTCCAATTTAGAAATTATTTGCTCAACGTCATCTTCATCTAAGGCATCCACATCAATTGCCGATAATATAGAGTTGATAATATACTTGATTTCTTTGTTTGAGAGATCCTTTTCTTCCTCGTAGGATCTAATTTTTTGTGCCAATTTTCCAACCAAAATTTGAATTCGTTTTAAATCTGAAACTTTTTTTTCTTTTGGTTTTTCCTCAACATCAATTTCTTCTTCAGATTCTATTTCAGTTGGCATTTCAGTTGGCATTTCGGTTGGCATTTCACCACTTTCTTCACCACCCATATCAGTTGGCATTTCACCACCCATTTCAGGAGGTGCTCCAGCACCCATGTCTGCCGGTGGAGGTGCTCCAGCACCCATGTCTGCCGGTGGAGGAGGTGTTGCTCCCATATCGGCAGGGGGGGGGGGGG
>B570J29032_109958884_pt1 | contig 15758 bp, 20 predicted proteins | sample LakMenEpi16Nov12_FD_29032 | JGI IMG/M metagenome (IMG submission 29032) | reverse complement strand
ATCACACTGTCGCCAATCTCGTACATTCTTTTCTCTCTTTCTCTTTCTGGTATTCTATCAAAGTTTTTGTGCTTGTCAATCCCCTCTAACGGGGGTCACATTCTCCATTCCACAAACTTGAGAACACACACCTTTCCAGGATACTTTGCATCGATATACTTCTGTGCAGTAGTCTTGCTATTGTCTGTAGCAGAGCAACACTGAACAATCGTACCGTCGATTGAAACGCTCCAAATCCTACGCTTCCGAATCTTGGGAAGCGAACCAATGAAACCATTCACACTCATAACCTTTTCCATTTTCAACTCTCTCTTTCTTTCTTCTCTATCTCTTATATCGACATTATACCATGCTCATCTTGAGCTTTCAAGCTAAATCCAGAAATTTTTGTGTCAAGAGATTTTGACAAAACTTTTCTCGATTTTGTTGAGTTTTGGTACAACATTTGCTAAGTTGTCGTAAAGTCTTATATGGTAAGCACTTACGTCAAATCCGTCCCGCCCCGCTCGTCGTAAGTCTTTACGAGCTAAGGGCTTACGTCGGACTCAGCTCATATAGTGAACAGTTGTATACGTTACCATCCTCATCCTGTACGGATGCCCACGCATTTGCCGTACCATATACAGCATCCGCAAGCACGCCCATGAACGAACGTACAGTAACAACCTTAGAGCCGTGCATCACGGTTTGCCCATATCGAGGAGTATTTTCTACAGTGAACATTTGTTTTCCTTTGTTTAGTAGATAAGATTCATATCGGCTACAACCATACCATCTTCATACTCTAGGCCACTTTCCAGATACCACTCTCCCTTGCGTTGATATACACGCACGGGCGAATACTGGTTGATTCTATCCTTAGTGGTGGCACTATACCATCCACCAGTGTTGAGCGTAGCACTATTGTCAGGATGAATCTTTACTACATAGGTACTATGCAGCATAATCCCTACGCTACCATCAGGAAGAATTTCCGCATAGGTATTGTTGCCTACCTTGCGAGTATCCTTATTAGTCTTACCACGAACCAATTTCACTGCTTCAGAGTGTGTCATATTACATTATCCAAACGTATAGAGGAAGAAAAACAAACAGGAAAGCCCAACTACCAAACAGCAAAGCCAAGATACCTAATCCAGAAACTATTCCGAAAGTATCGATAGTCTCAGGATTCTCTCCCAACAGATTATAGCAAATCCACTTTTTCATCAGTCGTTCTCATGCAGAATGGAGTGAACAGCGTTACTTACCTCGTGAACAGTGTACGAGATGAAACCGGCAAAAGCAATCAAGGCAAACAGCTGAACGTATTCGATAGGCGTAATCATTAGGTTCTCTCTTTCTTGTGTTTGTATTCTAGCAAGTTTTCTTGTGGTGTCAACCTTACAATGTCGTAAGGTTCACTTTTTCTGTCCGATGGTCATCCAGCCATCATTGACGGCTTTGATGGTAAACTTTGCATGGTCGATCATGCGAGAATCAGTGAACGTAGTACCATTCCTGTACACACGTACAATCTCGATTTCCTTGCCAATCACATGGTAATCGGCATACACACCACCAACAGCTATCATCATCGTTTGCATCTTTGTCTCTCTTTCTCTCTTACTTCTTATATCGACATTATACCCTCTCACACTTGAGCTTGCAAGAGAAAAATCCAAATTTTTATGTCAAGAAATTTTGACAAAACTTTTCTGAATTTTGAGTACGATTGGCACAGCATTTGCTAATGAGTCATAAGTGCTTATCTGTCAGGTACTTACGTCAAGCCCGGCCCGCCCGCCTAGCCCTAAGTACTTATAGGGCAGGGGTTTACGTCATGAGGCGTGAATGAACACCGTTTCGCTTACTGTACGGTTGGTCACCGTCACAATCCACTTCTTTCCGCTACCATCCTCACGCATGATGCCATTGATAAGACCCACATGGGCGTTACCCCTTGGATCGATCACACAGTGATACTTACCAGTTCGCATAGCAGCGAAAATCTTGTCAAGGTTGTTCATCACAGTTTTGTAGTTGGTCTGAAGCATCTTTTTTCCTCTTGTGTTGATTCTATTCTACCGTTTTGCTCTTACATTGTCAATACTGTTCAGAAGTATACGCTAGAATTAATGATCTTTCCGGTTTCATCGATTTCCATCGATTCGCCTTCACCCATATCGTATTCTTCCATATATCCAAAATACTCGCAAGAAGGCCACCAATCCTTACGGGCATTCTCCGCATGATTGCGAAGCATATCGAACAACTCGCCCGAAGCGTAGTGTCCGTCCAGATTCTCGGGCTGGTTGTCTTGGATATAGTCTAAAACTTCTTGCATCGTATTGAAGATCATTTTCTTATCCTTTTCTTCTTTCGTTTTCTCTTGTGTTCTTATTATACAGTATTTATCGACGCTTTCAAGAGAAATCTTTGGAATTTTTGAAATATAATTTCATGCCAAACAAAATCTTTTTTATATTTGTTGTAAGTCTATACGTGGCAAGTACTTATGTCGAATTCGGCCCGCCCGGCAAATCGTAAGTGCTTACCTCATAAGGCTTTACGTCTTATAGAATCGTACCATCGCCACGAATGCGATACATGATACCCCCGATACTGTACAGGCTTATACCCTCTCCCATGTGCTGTACAAATGTAGCAGAATAACCGTGTCGAGCAACTAGGCGGCGAATCGTGTGCTGTACTTGAATGGTCATCGTATTCCCTCTTGTGTTGATTCTATTATAGCTTATCGTCTACGATGCTGTCAATAGATGAATTTAAAATTCCCCATCGTCAAGGCCCGGAATATAGTCAGCCTCATCCGCACAAGCTTCACACACCATGTCATAGTAGAGGGCGTTTACGTTGTTCAGAATCTGATTCTCTGAACGAATCCACACACCGTCATGGATCATGTCTTTCGGCTCAATTTTGAACGATGCTCCTGCTTGAATCACTCGCACCTTATGCGAATCCTTGCCAAAAATCTGTCGAACAGCAGCCATCACCTTGTCGAGCGTAATCATTTTCTTTTCCTTTTCTCTTGTGTTGGCTCTATTATACAGTATCGGCTATTCCGTTGTCAATACCTTAGTAGTAAAGAAAATCTCGCACAACCTCACCATCACGAGCAACCTCGATATACTCTCCCTCGTCACCCATCGGGAAAAAGTATTCGATATATCCGGTAACATCGTTAGCAATATCGCTAGCAAGAGCCTCAGCGAGCAACTCTCCACCGATACGAGCAACACCCACCAAAGTATCGGGGCTGGTCGAATCAGCACCATAGAGAAAGTTTTCGAGTTCGTTGCGGTTGTTGATGGTGATCATTTTCTTGTCCTCTTGTTGTCTCTTGTTCTCTTGTGCTTTCATTATACAGTATTTATCGGCCATTGCAAGAGAAATCTTTGGATTTTTTCGAATATATTTTCATGCCAAACATAAAAATTCTTCAAATTAGCCATAACCCTATACTACACAAGCACTTACATCAAATTTTGCCCACTAGTATCGTCGTAAGTGCCTATGCCATATAGAGTTAGGGGGTTTTTTCGTTTCGGCTTGACAGTTGGTAGTTTAGGTAAAAAACTCGGGGAGGTGCAAACACAATAGGCACCCCCATAGAATTAATTAGCCAGTTTATTAGCCATTTATTAATATCTTACTGGCACATAAACCGTTTGAGGTACCGACACCACCTCAGTTTTTTTTAAAAGAGTCCAGCACCTACGTTCAACCAGAACATTTTGATACAATGTCACAGGAACATACTGTGGAGCCACAGGCACCATAGTTACCATTGGAACATAATAATATGGAACTACCGGAGCTTGTTGAATCACTACCGGAGCTTGATAAACATAAGGCATCCACTCACCACCATGAGCACTAACTCCTGCAACACTCATCAACAATCCCGCTAATAGCTTTTTCATAAATTTTCCTACGAGTTAAAAATAAATTGACCAGTTTCCCGCTACTAGAGATATCGACAGATTGTTGTTGAAACTTTAGTAGTCTTTACAACACACGGATAAATAGTAATCTATCGTATTCCTCAATCCAGTATCAAAATTTGTTTTAGCTTCCCAATCCAACAGACTTTTCGCCCTAGAAACATCAAGAAATCTTCGAGGTTGTCCATCTGGCTTATTAGAATCCCACTGAATAATTCCTTTATATCCAACCATATCCTTAATTTTATACACAAGATCACTTATACTAATTTCAAACCCACTCCCCAAATTAATAGGATCAGGATCGTTTATTTTTTCCAAAGCCTTAATTATTCCAGATGAAGCATCTTCAACATATAAAAACTCCCTTGTAGCATTGCCCGATCCCCAACATTGTATACTTGATAAATTATCTCTCTTAGCCACAACCAACTTCTTAATCAAAGCCGGAATAACATGACTCTTATCATCATCAAAACTATCATTTGGCCCATATAAATTAGTTGGTATAACCACACAACCATTTAGATCATATTGAGCCTTATAACTCTGCATCATGACCATAATGCTCTTTTTTGCTATTCCATATGGAGCATTAGTTTCTTCTGGATATCCGTTCCAAATGTCGTCTTCTTTAAAAGGGGCCGGACAAAACTTAGGATAACAACAAACCGTACTAACAAACACAAACTTTTTAATATTCATCAACCGAGCATGTTCCACCAAATTAATTCCCATACTAATATTATTATAGAAGAACCTTCCAGGATTGACCATATTCGCCCCTATACCTCCAACATCAGCAGCCAAATGAAGAATAACATCCGGAGATATTCTTTTTAGATAGGATCCTGTTTGTTCAAAATTGGTCAAATCACAATCGGCTTTTCTAACAACAACAATATCTTGATATCCTTGGGACAATAGCTTCTTAACTACATTTTGTCCTAAAAATCCCGCTCCTCCAGTAACTAATATTTTCATAGATGATTCTTTATGTGGGTTTGGCCTATTTAATATAAAAGGAGCAAGCTTAACTAAATAAACTTACTCCTATTATACGGTATTAAATTTTAATTAAGAACTACTTCAAGTGGTTGTCTGTTCTGTTGAAACAGTACCAACAACATTCTGCACAACAGGAGAACTCTTTGACTTATTTGGTCGTCCTCTTGGCTTACTTAGCCTAAGTTTGCGTCGTTGACGACGAATCATAGCCATAGTAATATTTTGGCTGGTAATTTGGCTAAGCTTAACAGCTAGCTCTTCATCAGGGATAGAGGTATGATTATTGCGAATATAGTCAATTTCGCTATCTGTCCACTTTTTATAATTTCCCATAAACTCTCCTTTGGTGTTATTAATATTGACAAATCTTTCGAAAGATCATATTATATTACATCTTGGCAAGTTAAGTGCAAGGAGAAAAAATGTCAAATTCAAATTTTGATCATAATCTTATAAATTCGATACTAACAGTAAAAGCGTCAGAACAATCGAATTCTGATGTTGCTAAAGACCTAAATCTTCCCGAAGGAAAAACCATAGCAGAATTATTAGATGACAAAAAAAATATCGCCAGACAAACAGAAGAAACAGAGCAAGAAGAAATCGACCAAGCTGAAGAAAACTAAAACTAAATCTAGTAAAAGTTCTCCACAAACCTTATCTAATAATGTTAGCGAAGAAGAGTTTTTATTAGTTTTAGATAATATCAGCAGAAGATTAGCTCATAAATTCAAATTTGCTTACCATAGTTTTGATGACATGAAGCAACAAGCTGCTATTTTTGCTCTTGAGGGACTAGAAAAATACGACAGAAGTAGACCATTAGAAAATTTTCTTTGGACCCACGTAAGAAATAGATTATTTAATTATAAGAGAAATAATTATCAAAGACCAGATAAACCATGCATCTCTTGTCCTCTTTTTGATAAGACTTATAAATGCTCTAACAACCAATGCTCTGCTTATACAAATAAAAAAGACTGTGAGCTTTATGCTGCTTGGAGCAAACGGAACGAAACTAAAAAAAATATTATTCAACCATCATATATCGAAGACGATAATCATCATGTAGATAAAAGCTCTAATATTACAGACATAATACAAAATCAAGAAATTATTAGTTTTTTGGATGCAAACATTCGTAACGAATATAGAGAATCATATCTCAAACTTAAACACGGCATGAAGATTCCAAAGCAACAACTCAATAAACTTCAAAATCATATCCTTAAACTTATGGAGAATACAAAGTGGAAAAACCATCAGCTCCACGAAAACGAGGACAACTAAGTTTAGACGAAGAAAAATTTATTCGAGATAATGTAACTAAGATGTCCATGGAAGACATAGCAGAAAATCTCAATAGAAATACTGCTCCAATTAAACGATATATTAATGAAAACCAACTATTAATAACGGATGAAGATAAAAGCAGTAATGAATTTTTAAGATATAAACTGTATAGCAAAACCTTTTGGGGAGAAATTAAAAGACAATTTGATGAAGATACTGGCGAATTAAAATATTTTGAAGATACATGGATTGGCCTAATAAAACAATTTAGAGAAGACGTTTTACCAGCTGAAGAACTACAGATCAAACAATTTATTACAATTGATATTCTTATTAATCGAAGTATGAAAGAGCGCAAAAGACATATCGCAGAAACTGAAAAACTTCAAAAACAGGTTGATAAAGAATATGAGAGACCTGAATCAGAACGAGATATTCCTAAACTGGCTAATCTTGAGACACAACTTTCGTTCGCACGTAACAGTATCGCTAATTACACTAATGAATATACCAAGCTCCTTAATGAACAGCAAAAAATTAGCAAAGATCTTAAAGCAACAAGAGAGCAAAGAATCAAACGAATAGAAGACGGTAAGAGCTCTTGGACAGGATTAATACGAATGCTAGAAGATGAACAGATCAGAGAGAAAGAAGGACGAGAGATGGAAATTTTAAACATGGCTACAGAGAAGACCATGAAACAACTTAGTTCTTTACATACATTCCAGGATAATACTGTAGACAGACCATTTTTAACCCCAGAAACAGTAGAGGAAGATTCATGACTAAAACTGCTCTAATAACAGGAATCACAGGACAAGATGGATCATACTTAGCAGAACTTTTACTTCAAAAAGACTATACAGTAGTAGGCTTATATAGAAGAACTAGTATTGATCATTTTGACAGAATTAAACATTTAGGCCAAAACCCTAACTTAACATTAGAAGAATTCGATTTAACAGATCCCTCGAATGTAATTAATACTATAGACAAATATCAACCAGATGAATTCTATAATTTAGCTGCACAAAGTCATGTTGAAACTAGTTTTCGACAGCCAACCACAACTTTTGAAATTGACACTATAGGTGTTATTAATATTTTAGAGGCTATTCGACACTATTCGTCTTCTACAAAATTCTATCAAGCTAGTACTAGTGAGATGTTTGGTCGTAATTTTAGTACTTGTCCAGATACTAATATTAAATATCAGGATGAAAATACTGAGCTTTTACCTCAAAGTCCATACGGAGTGGCAAAAGTAGCTAGTCATCGCATGGTACAAATTTATCGAGATGGTTATGGTTTATTTGCTACTAGCGGAATTTTATTTAATCATGAAAGTCCACGACGAGGCGAAAACTTTGTTACTCGTAAAATAACTAAGTATATCGGCAATTTAGTTAATAATGGGTACTCAGAAAATTTAAAACTAGGAAATCTTAGGGCCCAACGAGATTGGGGACATGCTAAGGATTATGTTAGAGCAATGTGGCTAATGTTACAGCAGGATGTTGCTGATGACTTTGTTATTTGTACCGGTCAAACTTGGAGTGTACTAGACTTTGTTAGAACCTCATTTGAATATGTTAATTTGGATTATACAAAATATTTAGAAATTGATCCATCTTTATGTCGTCCAGCCGAAGTTGATTATTTAAGAGGACGTAATACCAAAGCGCATAACATATTGAACTGGTCACCAGAAATAGACTTTAATACTCTTATTAAAGATATGGTAGATCATGATATAGGAACAGTATCTAATGTCTAGAAATTATGATGATCCAATATATAAAAAATGGAGATTACAAATTTACGAAAGAGACAAATTTAAGTGCCAATGGCCAGGATGTAATATTACTAAAAAATTAAATGCTCACCATATTAAAAGATGGGCAGATAATCCTGGGTTAAGATATAATCCTTTAAACGGTATTACATTATGTAAAAATCATCATAAAATGGTAACTGGCTTAGAATCTTACTATGAAGCAATTTTTCTAAAAATAGCAGCAAATAACAATGACAACAAATCACAATGACTTTACTATAATCGTAGATACACGAGAACAACAACCTTGGACATTTGATAATTATGCCGTAGCTCATAGAAAGCTTGACGCTGGAGACTATAGTATTGAGGGACTTGAAAATATTTTGGCTATTGAAAGAAAAAAAAGTGTAAATGAAATTGCTAACAATATTATTGAAAGTAGATTTAAGGACGCTATAGCAAGACTATCAGAACATAAGTATGCTTTTTTGTTATTAGAATTTGATATTCAAAATGTATTAAACTATCCTATTGGAAGCAATTTACCTAAAAGGCTTTGGGATAAAATTAAGATTAGCCCAGCTTTCTTAATGAAACATATTTTGGAGTGGCAAACGGAACATAATATTAAAGTCATGTTTTGCGGATCATCTAGCGATGCTGAAAGCGTGGCGGAATTCATACTAAACAAGGTTTATTATTTAGAAGTAATTAAAAAGGAGAAATTATCATGAATCTTAATCAAACAATCACTCTTAATCCACCACCATACACAGATACTAATACTAATAAAGTTATAACACCACCTCCTATTGTAATGGATGTTTTAGATGTGACATATAGTGATAATCCATTAAATAAAAATGTTATCGCCAATATTAAAAATATACCAAGCGCTATCGGACTACTACATGGTGCAGACTATGATGCTGCCGGAGATTATTCTCAAGCATTTATTGAAAATAAACTACGTCAATATCTAGGTAATGATCCAGCTGCGACTTTACGTGCTTTATTTCCTAAAACTCTGGAAGAAAATCCAAATGGAGCTGGTACTATTTTAACAGGTATGATTAGTGCTTTGGGAATTAAGAGTAGTAGCACATGTTCTTGTAGGAGACATGCTTTAGAGATGAATGAAAAGGGCAACGACTGGTGTGATCAGAACATCGATACTATTGTTTCTTGGCTCAAGGAAGAAAGCTCTAAGAGAGGTTTACCGTTCGTAGAAACAGTAGGTCGTATGATGGTCAACAGAGCCATTTCTAAGTCTAGAAAATTACAAGGCTAATGACCAAAAACTTTGATTTCGATGATTCCTGGTTAGGTTTAGGTGATCTATCCAAACTTCAGATCGACAAGAATCTCATGATTCATCGATCCAAGATTGACATAGAACAACCAGACTTACATCTAATTAAGATACTGAGAAATCCAGACTATATTGGATCTACATGTAAACTCTTATTTAATATAGAACTACATCCTATTCAAATTGCTATTATTCAAGAATTTTGGATACGAGCATTTCCTATGTATATAGCTAGTCGTGGTTGGGGAAAGTCTTTTCTATTAGCTTTGTACTGCGTATTAAGATGTTCTTTTTATCCTGGAACCAAGATAGTTGTTGTTGGAGCAGCATTTAGACAAAGTAAGATTATCTTTGAATATATGGAAACCATTTGGAGAAACAGCCCTATTTTACGCAGTATCTTTAATAGCAACGATGATGGACCTAGACGAGACGTAGATAGATGTACTATGAGACTGGGAGACAGTTGGACCATTGCTATTCCCATGGGTGACGGTAGCAAAATCAGAGGTCTTAGAGCACATATTATTATTGCTGACGAATTTGCATCTATCAGTCCAGATATTTATGAAACGGTAGTATCTGGTTTCGCTGCTGTTTCAGCTAGCCCAATACAGAACGTAAAAGAAGAAGCTAAAAAAGATGCTATGAGAGCAGCAGGATTATGGAATGAAGAGCTAGAAGTTCTAAATAAAAAGATGGGTAACCAAGCTATTATTTCTGGTACAGCAGATTATGCTTTTAAACACTTTGCTAGCTATTGGAGAAGATACAAAGCTATTATTGAAAGTAAGGGAGATACTAATAAGTTAGAAGAATTATTTAAGGGTGAAGTACCAAGTAATTTTAATTGGAAAGATTATAGCATTATAAGAATACCTTATGAGTTAATTCCAAAAGGATTCATGGATGATAAACAAGTATCTCGCGCTAAAGCTACTATCCATAATGGAATATACAATATGGAGTATGCAGCTTGCTTTGTTAGTGATAGTGAAGGATTTTTTAGAAGAAGTTTAATTGAAAGTTGTGTTGCTAATGATAATAAGCCAATAGTTATAGGAAATAAAAAGATTGTTTTTGATGCAGTCACCAGAGGTAGTAACGAACATAAATATGTATACGGGATCGACCCAGCATCCGAACAAGATAATTTTAGTATCGTAGTTTTAGAGTTACATAACGATCATAGTCGCATAGTATATTGTTGGACTACTAATCGTAGTAATTTTAAAGAACGTCAAAAAACAGGATTAATTAAGGAACACGATTTCTACGGATTTTGTGCTAGAAAAATTCGAAATTTGATGAAAACTTTTCCTCCAGTAAAGATAGGTTTAGATGCTCAGGGTGGAGGTGTTTCTATTGAAGAAGCTCTACACGATCCTAGCAAGCTTGAAGACGGAGAATTAGTTATTTGGCCGATTATAGATCCAAACAAATCAAAAGATACAGACGACCAATCTGGTTTACATATATTAGAATTGGTGCAATTTGCCAAAGCAGAATGGACAGCACAAGCTAATCATGGTTTAAGAAAAGACTTAGAAGATAAAGTATTATTATTTCCAAGATTTGATAACTTAACATTAGGGTTAGCTTTAGATAAAGAAGGCAAAGACATTTTAGACACAGACCTCAATCCTATTTATGATAGTGTTAGTGAATGTATTTTAGAAATAGAAGAACTAAAAAACGAATTGACAACAATAGTAATGACTCAAACTAGCACCGGAGCGAACGCTAGAGATCGATGGGATACTCCCGAAGTAAAACTACAAAACGGCAAAAAAGGCAGACTAAGAAAAGATAGATATAGCTCCCTATTAATAGCAAATATGATAGCTCGTCAAGCTCAAAGAATACTACAGCCCATAACATACGATGTTGTTGGAGGTAATAGAAGAGAAATGGTCAAGAATGATGGAGCAATGTACAAAGGTCCAGAATGGTTTACTTCCGCTGCAAATGATGATATTTATAAGGGAGTATATAGATAATTAGTGTATATCTTTTTGACAGTTCTATTATAATCCTATTACAATACCAATATAAATTATGGCTAAAAAATATCCGAAAAGTCAAGTTATCCAAGACGCCACAACAGGTAATCAGGAAGCATATATTGCTTGGGGTGAAGATTTATCTAGTAAACAAGACGCTTTAAAGAAAGCTTCTGAGTCTTTAGACGAATATACCGGAATCCAAAAAGCAGAAGCCGCTGGTCGTAGATATAGTCTTGATTATTCTAATTTGGACGGAATAACTGGTGGTCGTCCAGGATTAACTCGTACAGATTATGACTTTTTCAGACCAGACGAAGCAGTACCTAGGCGCAGTATTAAGTTGATTATGCGCAGAGCTGAGGATATTTATCAAAGAGTTGGTCTAGTTAAAAATGTCATTGATCTTATGGGAGATTTCGGAGTACAAGGTATCAAAATTGTCCATCAGAATAAAAGAATAGAAAAATTTTATAGACAATGGTTTAAGAAAATATCTGGCAAAGATCGTAGTGAAAGATTTTTAAACAACATCTATAAAGTAGGTAATGTTGTTATACATAAACAAACCGGAAAATTAAGTCTTAAAGTTACAGATAAATTATATAGAACAGTTGCTGCTCCCGACTTAGATATTACCGATCTAGACTCTATTGCTCTAGAAAAAAGAGAAATTCCTTGGAGATATACTTTTATTGATCCTGTATTTGTTGAAGTAGCAGCTGGATCTTTATCTTCTTTTGTAACGCAAAAAAGATATGAACTTGTATTACCAGCTTCTCTTCGTAAAACTATTAATAGTCCAAAGACAGACGCAGAAAAACAAATTATAGATAAGTTACCTCCACAGATTGTACAAGCAGCAAAACAGAAAACAGCATACCCACTAGATCCAGATAAAATTATTGTATACCACTATAAAAAAGACGATTGGCAGACATGGGCTTTTCCTATGATGTATGCCATTATGGACGATATTACAGTTATAGAAAAACTTAAATTAGCTGATATGGCAGCTCTTGATGGGGCTATCTCAAATATTCGTATTTTTAAACTTGGTAGTCTCGAACACAAAATAGCTCCAACCAAAGCAGCAACCGCTAAATTGGCTCAGATACTAGGAAATAACGTCGGTGGCGGAACAATGGATTTGGTTTGGGGTCCAGATATTGAGCTTCTAGAGTCTAAAACTAATGTGCATCAATTTCTTGGAGAAGGTAAATATATTCCTCATTTAAATTCAGTATATGCCGGTTTAGGTATTCCTCCAACCTTAACTGGTACGTTTGGAGCTGCTGGAACAACCAATAACTTTATTTCTTTAAAGACACTCACCCAAAGACTTCAATATGGTAGAGATATATTAGTAAATTTTTGGGAGAAAGAAATAGAACTAGTACAAAAAGCTATGGGATTTAGATATCCAGCAAAAATAGAATTTGATAGAATGGATCTAAGTAATGAAGATTCAGAAAAAGCTCTTTTAATTCAATTAGCTGATAGAAATCTTATTAGTGACGAGCTATTGCAAACTAGATTTGGCTTCGATCCAGACATGGAAAAGAGTAGACTCAATAGGGAGTCTAGAGATAGAAAAGGTGATCGTATGGTCAAAAAGGCTGGACCATGGTATGATCCAGAATTTGAAAATTCTCTTAAAAAGATTTCTTTGCAGTTAGGAGCAGCAACTCCAAGTCAAGTTGGTCTGCAACTCGAAAAGAAAAAACCTGGAGAAAAAACTGTCCTCGAAATGAAGATGCCCGTAGTTCCTCCTTCAACGAAGTTGGCAAACGATCCGTCTTCGGATTCGTTGCCCAAAGAACCTGGAGAAGGCAGACCCAAACTATCTAAAGACACCGAGAAAAGAGCAGATAGAAAATTTTCACCCAGAACTGGCGCAAAACTTTTAATCTGGGCAACCAACGCCCAAGAAAAAATTAGCGAGATAGTTAACCCCATGGTTTTGGAATTCTATACTAAAAAAAATCTCAGAACATTATCTAGTGCAGAAGCAGAAGAATTAGAATCCCTTAAAACTAATATACTGCTCAACATGTCCCCATACTCTAAGATAGATCAAGACAATGTTTTATTAGCATGTAGTTCTAATGAATCATTAACAGATATTGTTGTCAACTTTCGTAATTGGATTAGAGCATTACAATCAGATTTAAGCAGAGAATTATCTATGGACGAATATAAACAAGCTAAAGCTTCTTATTATTCTATGGTGTATGGTAATTTGGATCCAACCTAAGAGGTCAAACTATGCATATTTTTGAACAAGAAAAAATCGACGGCTTGGCAGACCTAATGAGCACATCTGCATCAATTTCTTATGCTTGCGTTGCAGAACCTTGTTCGTTAACCTACAAAAAGCCACCTAAAATAAAAAGTATCGCATCTTATAGCGATGAAGATCTATATTATGTACAGTCTATTTTAGTAACATCTTCTTGGAATAAGAATGATGATATTTTTGATAAAACAGAGGTTTGGAAAGCTAAACACACTCCAGAACACAAGCCAACAAACCTAGAGCATAATGAAGATATTATTATAGGTCATATTATTTCTAATTGGCCCATTACAGAAGATGGCGATTTAATTGATGAAAATACTCCTATACAAGATCTTCCTAATAAATTTCATATATTAACAGGCTCGGTTATTTATAGAGGATTTAGTAATCCAGAGTTAAAAGAAAGATCAGAAAATCTTATTTCACAAATTCAGGCTGGTACTAAGTATGTTAGTATGGAATGCTTTTTTAAGGGTTTTGACTATGGTGTTTTAAATACTCAAACTAATGAATATAAAGTATTAGCTAGGAATGAAGAAACAGCATATTTAACAAAATTTCTTAGATCATATGGCGGAATGGGACAACACCAAGACTATAAAATTGGTAGAGTCTTACGTAACATTACATTTACTGGGAAGGGTTTTGTTGACCGTCCAGCAAATATCGATAGTATTATTTTTATTAAAAACTTATTTCCTGAGACAAATAAAGATAATATTGAAGAAAAAAATTCAGAAATGGTTCAATCGGGTGTATTTATTTCACAGTCCAATATTAATTCGGAGAAACTAATTATGAGTTCAGATAATCAAGAAACAGAAATGCAAAAAACAGAAGTTGAAAATGTCAATGTTGAGTTTACGGCTTTATCTTCTGAAGTTGCAGAGCTAAAACTTGTCAAAGAAAAACTCGAAGCAGATCTATCTGATCTCGCTCAGACCAAAGAATCTGAAATTACTGCTTTAAAAGAAGAAGCAGCTAACAAGACAAAAGAGATGGAAGAAGAAAAGAAGCAAATGGAAGAAGAAAAGAAGAAAATGAAAGCAGAACTAGATGCTGCTCTCGAAGCCATCGCTGGCTACAAAACGAAAGAAGCAGAGATGGAAAAGAAAGCTAAGACTATGAAAAGAAAAGCTTCTTTAATCGAGCAGGGAGTAGATGCTGAAATTGCTGCTAATATCATAGAGAAATTTGATTCTATGGAAGATGAAGCTTTTGAAGCTATGACAGTCATTTTTGCTGGCAAGATGCCTCCTTGGCTAGATAAAAGCAAAAAAGATGAAACCAAAGAAGACGAAAAAGACATGAAGGCAAAGAAGAAGGCTTCAGAAGAAAATTCAGATCCAGCTGTTCTAGAAACCGTTGAGATCGCAGAAGAAGTTAATCTTGGTGTTGGTAGTGCAATTGAATCTGAAGTAGACTCAACTAGAGCGGCTCTTGTTGATTTCGTTCGCAGCAAAATCGGTAAAAAGGTCAAATAACTAACTAATTATAGGGAGAGAACTAACATGGCTCTAAAACCAGATCGTATCGAATTACTAACTGATGTATCATTTTTCATGAACTCCACAGCCGAGCGCGGTGGTGTTGCCTGTGTTACCACAGGAGGTTCTGGTATCTCTATGGACGATGCCAATGCTGTTGTCGCATATGCCGCAACTGTTTCTGGCTCAAAGCCCGTAGGCGTTTTACTTAACGATGTTGTAAATATTGATCTAACAAGACAGCACATCAACTGGCACAAAGACGAAGTGCAACTTGGTGGTAAGGTAACATTGCTCCGTAATGGACAGGTTACAACCAACAAGGTCACAGGTAGTCCAGCTGCTGGTGTTGATGCTTATGTTGGTGTAAGCGGCTTAATTGGTACAAGCTCAACAAACTCTGTTAAGATTGGCCAGTTCTTAAGTGCTGTAGACGCCGACGGTTACGCAAAAGTATCAGTTAATCTATAATTTTTAATCATAGGGAGAAAATATATGTCAGCTAAAACCGAAAGATTCCAACCAACACCAGAATTAACAGATCTTTTGATGCGTTCTGGTTCAGCTAACAGAGAGGTGGCTCTAGCCGCTAATGCAGAAATTGCAAAAGCTCTAGAACTACC
>B570J29032_109958885_pt1 | contig 15778 bp, 4 predicted proteins | sample LakMenEpi16Nov12_FD_29032 | JGI IMG/M metagenome (IMG submission 29032) | reverse complement strand
TTGCTCCGGAACAGGGGGGTCAAATTAAAACAGAATGAGGGGGTCAATATGGTCCGGAATTTACATCCTGCTTCTGGATAGCTGCTAAAATCTGTGTTTCTGTGAAATGACTCTTTTTCATGTTTGACAGTTAAAATCAGAAATAAAATCCAGTTTTATACTGCCGAAGTTTAGGTACGCCTACAGAATGAAGTTCTATTTTTTTGAAGGGTGGGATATTTTCTTGTTTTTTTTTCTTGGGTGGAACAAAAAATACTCTCTTGCAAGCTTTGGTCTGTGCGTTTGCCTTGTGCGGCTTGCAAGAGTGTATTTTTTGTGGGTAGGCTTTTCAATGTTAGTTAGGCTTAAATCAAATGACATTAATTTTGAAACTTAAGAGTTTTGAACTATACAATACTTATGCTCCAATTTGATGTTGAATCATAACTTTCCTTTTCGCATTTTACAGAAATATGAATATGCTTATTGTGGGGATTGCTTCCAGTATATGCTCGCCATGTCCAAGCTTCGTTTCCATTTATAGGTAATGAATTCATAATTTTACTATTCCAGATTACATACTTAATGCGTTGATCTTTATTTACTTGTAATGAATTTGCTAACTTTTGACAATCACATTTCCCACTTGGGTCATGGGTAATATCTAAAGCTGTTACAACACCTTTTTTAGCAACCTTGTCCCAAACCCAAGGATTATGATCAGAATCTCTTGATTGATGAGCTTCGTCACCAATCATTCCGTCTGAATCTTTTTTACGAGAAGGTGCCAAGTTATTTACTTGCTTTAAAAGTGACTTCAAACTTTCGGCAGCTCTCCATTCTTTCCATGGTGTAGGATTTGGATTTTCTTCACATGCTGCAAAGCTATTTATCTTATTTGATTCAATTGAAGCCTTGCTATCATCGCAAAATTTTCGTTCTAACTGTTTAATTTCAAAAGCCGATTTGAAGTCTATTTTGTCCGCTAATTCTGGAAAATCAATAAATGGATTTCTGTTTCCTTGTGCTTTGTAAATAATTTGGTTTCTATGATATTCATAAAGGGTTATTTTATTGTCTTTATGCCATTTTAGTAACATTGGAATATCTGATAATGAATAGCCCATACCTGCATTAATCTTACCGGGATAGCGTACTAGAAAATAAAGTACCGCTCTTGCTACCACTCCTTTATTAATCTCTGGTTCAAATCTATTCTGTTCCAACTTTCCGCATTCGTCTCTAATCAATTCAGCATAATTGCTACCGTAATCAGGGAAATCAAAATATGGATTATTACTCCTAAAGCTATTACATTTCATTTCACAAGTAAACAAATGATGTATGTCACCTCTCATTGGTTCTTTTTTATTAAACCAAGATTGAGGTACAACATGTTCGCAATTATAGGGAAGGCTGTCCTCTAACTCTTGTAGTTTAGATTCAAATTCGCTATCAGACAATTCGAAAGAGTTAAAATTAGAAATTGCTTCTGCCCTAGCTTTGTCAACCTGAGCATCCATAGAAAGAATTGTTTCTAAAGAAAATGATTTGCCTGAATAAATACTTTTCAATTGACCATCTTGATAGCGATCAACCATAGGATATAAATGAAGAGAAGGCTGGTATGTAAGTTTTGACCTATGCGTATTTTCTATTAATTGATTCAATTTCTCAAATAGGGAATCATTATTTGAGGTATCAACACTATAATAATATGAACGTTTATCTAATTCATTTTGTGTTTCATCAAAATAGTCAATTACACGTTGATTATTGTTTTCAAATTGTGCTGCAAATTCGAATGCTGCTGGCTTGGGTTGTTGAGCAGTTAAAGTAGTTACTTTTACCTTTAGATCATCAATTTGCTTTTGAGCCTCTTCTAATTTCTTCTTCTGCTCTTCCTGCTTGAGTGAAATGTTTCCAATTATTAGAGAACCAATGCTTCTAATGATTCTAACACTTGAGTAACCAAATATAATTCCGTAACCAAAAAGTATCAAATAATACCAATTATCTGGTTCTGGACATTCTGGAGTGCCATCTACATGGTTAAAAATGCATTTAGCATATTGTTTAAATTCAAGGAGACCACTAAGACCACCACTAATCATCTCATTTATCAATGGAGTTAAGAAAGCACCAGCAATACCTATTGTCAAATACCCAAAAAACTGCCAATGATTTTTGACCCAATTGTAAAAAACTGCCCAATTGCTTGGTTCTTCGTCACCATCAAAAGCGTTGGACTTTGGTGGTTCGTAGAGGGGTAATCCCTTAAAGTCAACAAAGTACTGAATTAGGCCGGCAATGATACCGGCAATTAGCAAAGTGATTATCAAAGTTGTCATATTTGCTTATTTTTTTTGTTTAAATATCAAAGTTTTCAATAATGCTGGTTACCCATGGTCCTTGGCTTTTTGCGTTAACACCCATTCCAAATTTTGCAAATGAAATTTTAAATTGATTTATCGATTCATTAATCGATGAAACAGGAATTGAACCAGAATCTCCAAGGGCTTTTAATGCAAGGAAAATTCCATCTCGAGCATTTAAAAAACTTGGATTTGCGTTAGTTAGTTTTAACCCATCAATAATTGATTGCCAGCAAATATAATAGGCTTGTTCTTTCCCAATAGTTGCAGAAAGATGTCTAGTCCAATGCATCAAAGTTGCACACCAAAGTTCACCTCTTCGATGTTCACCGCCCACCAGCCCAATACGACCATAAGTTAATTGTTGGTCGAATTGATCATCATAAGGATGAGATCTAATACCAGCATTTGAATTTTTCACCCAACTACCAGTAACAATTTTTTCATTGGAATTTGTAAAATTCTGAATCGATAATGCAAAGTAATCGCTCCACCCTTCGCCCATCGCCTTGCTTTGATCTTCCTGTAATGCCCTATCATTAATTCTTCCACCAACTAGCCGATTAGTAACCCCATGTACATATTCATGAAATACAACATCAGCATCAAGAGCAGTATGTCTGCCGGAATTTGTAACTAAACCCATATTCATTATCGGTGAAGAACCATCAATAGGAGTTGACATATTTGCAGTCCCCGAAATGGCAGCATTATGAGCTCTGGCAATTACGGGGTCATCTCCTTCAAAACTTCCTGCTACTTCATTAAAGCCAAGGAGATAAAAAAAATCGTGCATATAATTACAAAAATAGAAGATGTTTAGAATTTGCTGATCCTCATCATTTGCAGGATTAAATGCAATAATTTGACCGTTTAAAGCTCCCCTTAAAGTCCTAACTGTATTGCCTAAACAAGCTATGACATTAGTGCCTCTTGTTTCATCCGCAGATACCCATTCTTTGAATGTTGTTACAGTATTATTGGGTAAAGGGTACTCCATTCTTTTTAATGGAAAATCTACCCACTCTTTAGGTTCTCCGCCATTTCTTTTAAATACATTTCCCTTTGCAAAAGCTGAATGTGATGTCCTTTTGAAATATAAAACTTCAATATTTGTAGGGTCATTTGCACTTGTAACAATATCACATTGAAAACCTGTATCATCTACTTCGATTGTGAAATACCAACCTAAAACAGCATTTGGACCTAAATAAAAAATCACAAGATTTGCTCTAATGTAATCTGCAAAAATGCTCTTATCAAGCACCGTAGGTTTAGATGTTATTTTTTGAAACTCAACTATTTTTTTTGGTGTAAATTTATCATCTGACTTAAAAGTGTGCTCAAGCTTTTCGCCCCATCCATCTTCTTCATCAACCTCTAAATTTGACAAAATACATTCTGCTGCTTTCGCTGCCGCTTCAAGAACAGTAACCTTTGGTTCTATATCTACTTCTTCATTAAAACTAACACTATCACCTGTAGTTTCTTCAATTTCTCCATTAGGATTAAATATTACGCCTTTGTTAACAAGAAAAACTGGGATTCCTTTGTAAACTTGTTGCATATGAACAATTGAATGTCCACTACTGGTAACTGCAATATGAGGATCAGGAGAAAAGCTAGCTACTTCTGTTTCCTCAAAACCAAAACTCTCCTTTTGTGTTTGGAGATAATTCATTGCTTTTTCAACTAATGACCCTTCCAACTGAATAGGCCTTATTGTTTTCAAATTTCTCAAATTACCAGTCCAACTATTAATTTCTGGAAGATTTGATATTCCTCCAACATCAATATTGAATGCCTTTTCACTAGCAATATTTATGAATCGATTTTTGCGTTCTTCTGTATCAGAAAAAGCTGCAAAGTTCCGTTTATCAATTTCCTTTATCATAGAATTATATTTTATTGTTTTTGTTTGTAAATATTACTAGCCATAAAAATCGGTAATTCATTCCCTTTATCATCATTGTAAATTGTCAAGGAAATTGAAGGATACCCATTTGAATATTTTTCAAACATTTCATCAATAGTTATTTCCTTTTCAATTCCAATGGAATCTTTTGCTTTTATAACAGGTTTGCCACCAGGTTTAAATTCCATTTGCCTAACAGGTATTACCGGCACCATTTCTTCTCGTTTCTTATCCAAATCAGCCGTGTATATTAATAGTTTTGCAGTGGATTTGTATGGCAAATTTAACTCAGCAATTTTCTCAAAAATAGGTTTCATGTTTTTACCATCTTCTATCCTTATAGGCAAGTGATACTGTAATTGAGGAGTGGCGGGACTTTCAGGCATTACCGTATCCGTTTCATACACAAAATCAGGATTATTTATTTTTTCACTAAAGTTTCGTTTTACTTTCACATTAGGTAAAACTGAAATAATTCGCTTTTCATTTTTGAATATATCAAAAGGACCTATAGTCACAATTGGTGTTTTGGTTACATCTTTTCCATCAAGGCTTTTTACTATTAATGGACTACCCGCAGGTTTGGAAATTTTCCAAATCATTGCATTAGGATGCTCAGTGTCTTTGACCTTTTTCATTGAGAATGGATACACAATTTTATCCTTATCATTGTCATCATCCATTAACCCTACAGGTTGATTAAATTGCCTTTCAATATCTTCTACAAACTTTATAAGAAGGTCTATAAAACCTTTGGGGAATTTCACGATGTCAATAACTGACATTGAAAATTCCGATGCCCAATAAGCAATGAATCCTTCAAACTTCGGTTCTTTCTCTGCAAATGCTGATTTGTCAGTTGCAGTTTCAATTTCTAGGTCAACATGAATAATATCATTGTGTTCATAGTTGCTCTCTTTTATTTCCAACTTGTAATTCCATAAACCGATTTTATTCTCATTCCAATTTCTAACTTCTATTGCTCCGTCCTTATACATTTGAGTAGCCTCATGCTTAATGATTACTGGTTTATCAGGGAATTTCCTTGTGATTTTTTGCCAATTCTTTACTGAGTAATTTTCTTTAAGCGTAATAGGATTTATTAATTGAATCCAAGTAGATTGCTTAATATCTTCTGAACCCTCTACATCTCGAATATCATACTCAATATGGGTAATCTCAGGATGAACATCAAAGTTAATATTGTCAATAACTTCATCTTTTTGGTCAAAAAGGATATACCATTCATTACCATATTTTTCATCCCCAATTTTTGAAGAAACAAGGTTATATTTATCTGATTTAAGATTTACGTTTAATCTATGGGTTCTTTCTTCACTTTTGGTAAGATCAAAAGGATCTGTATTTACCTTGTATTTCAATAATTCAATATCCTTAAATTCGGTCTTTACCATTCCATCATAAGCGTAGAAATTAGTTAAATTATTTAACAATAAATCTCTAAACTCCAGCTTCTGAGGGTCGCTTAACTCCGCTTTGTTCATTACCCATGCTAACTTATTTCTGAGTTTTTCATTTACAAGTAACTTTTTACCCTTCAATAACCTGTTATAAATGTCTTTTATCAACTTAGACTCTGTTGCATCGAAAATTTCTTTTGGGAAAGTGCTGGCGTGTAAAAATGAATCTATTTTCTCTAAAACTATACGAAGAGACTTGTCCAAATCAATATTAGAAAAAGATGATTTTACTTCCTCTGATCTAAGTCCGTAATTACCCGACCATAGACTATTACTAATCGGTTTAATTCCAAAATAGCATGAATCTGCAAACGATTTATCTCCTTTTACATTAGCTTGCAATAATGAAAGTTTATCTTCATTTATAATGAAAATTACTTTATCACTTTTCGTTTCTTTATTATTAGAGTCTTGTGTAATTTCAGATGAAATTCCTAAACAATATTTTTTATCTGTTCCTCTTATTGCATCGTTTAAATCTGTAAGTTTAGACTTGTTGTCTTTGTCCTTTAGATTCGAAGCCGTAACAATTGTTTTAACTTCCTTAGTTAGGCTATATTCCCAAATATTAGATTCAAGTAAATCTTTATCATTAGAATGAATTAATGAAGATTCCAATCTGTTAAGACCAATTTCAATTTTTAATGGCGTTTTAAGTTTAAACGCTGTGCTTATTTCAACAGAATAATCCTTTGGAACAACTACTGGCTTTTCAGGCATTCTATATTTACCTCCTTCATTCTTAATTAGCTTTTCAAGCTTCTCAAACAAATCTCTTACTGTTATTTTCCAATTTTTCTTTTGTTCATCAACCGGAACTTCATTGATTGAAGCAACTGTTTTATCATCATTTAATTGAGCATAAATTGTGTAAAGGTTATTAAGTATACCTGGAACAACTTCCTGTAATTTAATTACATCTTCACGTTTTGTTATTTCTTTACCTAATTGATATTTGTATTCATATTTTATGTCATTAGGATTAGAAGGGCTAATAATCTTATTTTTTTCAATTCCCGCTAAATCCAATATTTCCAAAATATTACAAGTGCATGAAATATCAAAAACCAAATTATTTGCATCAGTCTTTTTAAACCAATAAGAGAATCGAATCAAAGGCCAAGACTCTATTGGAACTAATTTGTCAAAATATTGATGAGTATATGGGGCTGTTGCTAAAAATTTATCATCTGGATTTGTCCTGTTTCCAAAAACATCACGAAGGTTTATACTTAGGTTATATTTTTGACCAACTGCACTATACCTGTCAAGATTTCTTCCTAATGGGTCTAATAAATTACCTGCCGCATCTTTGTAACTACTTTGAGTAACTAAAGGTGTTAGATGATTATATTTCACTTTATCTTTTACATCTAAACCACCAGCATCCTTAAAGCTTGATGGCATAATAGGCAAAACCTTATCACGGGATAAGACTTCCTCGCCATTACCATTTTTCAAACTAAACTCTAATGGAAGATAATTGTGATAAATTCCTTCATCTTCTTTACTTTCTCTATAAACATCAAAACCTACAGTGTGTGCCGGAATTGTAGGTTGGTATTCTAAAACCAGTTCATCACTCACCTTTTCATTTGATAATTTGAGAGAATCTATAAATAAGTAGTGAGTGTTTGCTTTTAAGTTGTTTAACATTTCCGTATTATCTAAAGTGGTGCTAGGTTTTGCAGCTATTTTTAAAGCATTGAAGTATGCAGGTGTTTTAATATTATCACCGGCAAAAGAAATTATTATTGATCCGGCAATAATTTCATTACCATTAGCATCATTGGGGAATTTCTTATCAACATCAAGAATTAAATAGTAGCCCCCGTTATTAGTTGTTAATGCTTCCCAAACAAGTCTGATAAAATTAACAGTATTTACATTAGAATCTTCCCAATACTCTATTTTTTCTTCTTCATCAAATTGAAAACCTACTTCCTTGAAAATTGGAGGAGAAGTTCGTGGAGATAAATTAGTTTTAAGGATGGTAACATACTTGTTTTGCAGTTTAAGCAAAGCTAAATCTGCTTCCTGATCTTCCGGACTTGCCTCTGACTTGTAGTAAAAATCAATATTTTGAATAGGATAATCATCACCATGAAGTGCGTTCATCAGGTTCAGATCATCAGCAAATACGTTCACAATTTCCAATATGCGGTCACTATGTTTTTTTACTTTAACCTCTACGTTCAGACATTTATCAAGTCCGATTAATTTAGGAGTATTCACTCTATTTGTTGAGAACTCAATAGTGTCATTTTCGTACTTTGCGTAATTTACTTCAAATGAATATTTTGTTTTTCCGCTTGAGTGTTGTGATAGTTTTCTTGGTATTTCAAAAAATCTGAAATCACTTTCAATACCAAGCTTACCATTTTGTACAGCCAAACTAACAGGCATTAACCTATATGGTTTTGTAAATTGAATTGGGTTATCAGTAGGGTTGTAATCATTGTCTTTAGTGATTAATTTTTTCTTTAATTCATTAACATCGAATCTGTTAATGCCGTTAATAAAAGTAAGCATCGCATTTTTAGCAGCATCATCTCTAAAGACATCAGATGTCAAATCAATTCCGTTAAAATCAACTATAATATTATTTAAATCAGGTGCAGCAATTGGTTTAACAGTTACTTCTTGTTGAAGAATACTGTAAATAGATCTTGTTTGATCATTATTCTCTTCAAATGGCAACCTTAATCCACTATTGTAGAAGTAATTTAGTTGACCAACAATTTGAGGTATTGCATCATTTGTTTTCCATGGTTCATCAATTGGTTTTCCGTCAACAAGAAAGTCTCCATTTTCGTTTAATAAGATATTTGGATTCCATTCTCCCGTGTCTTTATTTTTCGGATTTGTATCACTTTGAAATGCTTCGAGAGTAAGCAATCCTATTAATTTAAAAAATTCCGGAATAATAACTTCTTCCCTAATATCCTTATTTTCTGTTAAGGCAAAAGCAGGGGCAATTTTATTTTTTCTTTCAAGGAACTGAGTTTTATAATCATCATAGAATTTCTCAATGAATTCTAATGTAACATCGTCATAATCTTTAATTTCCTTTATATGACTTCCATCGGCGGGCAGACCTGAAACCAATCCTTCTAATTTTAATTTGAAACCAGCCTCATTTGTGGTAATAACATCAGGTTTACCACTTTCAATAATTTTAATTTTACCTGAGATAGGTGCAGGAATCATCAATAGTTCTTTATTATATTTTCCTTCTATTGAATTATCCTGAGCATCGTGTGGTTTATGTTCACTATTGTCTTTATTAAATAAAAATTGCTTTTTCAGAATTTCATTAACTACGGTTTCATCTCCCGAATTAATTCCCCTAATAAAAGTAGGAACATAGCCGCTTATACTTATATCAACCTTTACTTTTGTTTTTATATCTTCATTTGTAACTGGGTCTTTAGCAAGTTTATGGCCATATCCTGTAACCAATACAGATCTTATTGTTTCATATTTCCGTGGTTCAATAATTTCGTTTGATTCTAATTTAGCTGCCAATTCATCGAAAAATGGTTTAATGATTTTGTCCTTTAAAATGTTTTTATCACTTGGAATTATTTTTACTACCTCGCCAGTTTCATTCTTTTCTGTTGATTTGCCAAAGAAAGGAATCATAAAAGAGTGAATTAGTTTTAATGATTCAACATCAACTACTTTTTCTTTACCATCGATAATTACTTTTTCTTTTTCATTCACTTTTGAAAACGCAGGTAAATACATCATCGGGATTTCTTTAATCCCTTTGATTTCAATTGGTATAGAAATTACTGATTCTTCATCTGTAAATGCAGGTAATGCAAGAGGAGTAAAGCCCATTAATGAGTTACCAGAAGAACTGCCACCTCCAATGGTGTATTCAAATCGAATTAGTTTTCTAAAACTTAAACGTATTTTAACGCAACCAATTTTTATGGATACTCTTACTATTACTTCACCTTCTATGTAAACAAGAACTGGCTGAATACCCTGTTTTAATAATCCACCACCTTCTTTTTTTGTATGATCATTGCCAATGTAAACCATCAGCATACCAAACTCGGCTCTTAAAGAAATATAAACTGAAGCTTTAATAATTCCAAAATCAACATAACCAACTAATTCAGCTATTGCACCCATTCGCCCTAATACTGCAAAATGATCGGGAAATAATTGAGCAAGTCCTTTTTGTTTTTCAAATGCAAAAGCACCTTCCAAAATACCGTAAACAGTAATTGATGCACCTACATACAAAATCCCTTTGTCAAAATAAAAACCAATACCAACTCGCATTGCAAAACCAGCCTGTATAATTTGAAGTTTTTCTTGGGAGTAGGTATCATCAATATAACCCTTAAATAAAGTAAGCGAAGCTACTTTCGACATCATAATGTAGAACCCAAAGAAGCCAACAAATGGTGGAGCAGTTCTTAATTGTAAAAATCCAGAACGTGACCAGTCGTTACCGTTACGTGGAAACCCTATATCTACTTTCCAATCACCATTCGTATAAATTTCGATTCCTATGTTAGGCAGTTTTAAAAATGCTCCACCTATTTCTTGATTTCGTAACTCATCTGGCAATTGAATTTCTGAAGAGTAAACTCCGAGACTTTCAGAAAGTTTTTTATAGAGAATATCTACACTAAACCCTTTTAGAAACTCTCCTTTGAAGCCTAAATAAATACCATATAAAACTGGATCGTTAAAAATAAATTTAAGTTCAATTGGCCAATCTGCCGGAAGAATTGCTTCAGAAGCAATGAGCCAGTTTCTATCAGGATTACTAAATGTTAATATTGGCTCAACGGATACCCCATCAGTACATTTTTCAATTTTCGTTTGAAATACCTCTATAATTTTTTCAATTCCATCATTTACACTTTTAATTTCTGCAACATCTTTAGTTCCTACCCTCTGTCCGATTCCCAATATTAATTTATCAATTATCGGATTGTCATCATTCTTCTTCGTAGCAGCTATAAACCATGCTGTCTTATTTTTTTCTTTATCAAATGGATTGGCATAAATTATTCCGTTAAAATCAAAATCTTTTGGATCTGGTATTTCTTTACCAAAAACAGTAAGTCTGGCATTAACCAATCTTAAAAAATAAGATTTTAGCACTTTGCCTGTAACGGTTTTATTAAATGAACATAGATTTACTTGATCAACATCTAATTTAACTGCTCCAAATAAATCTAAATGCAATCCATCTGAGCTTGGCCCCTCTAACTTAAATCCTAAAGCAAACCCACCTTTAAAAGACCAGCCAACTAATATTTGACCTTTCAATGCTTTTAGGCCGCCTAAGTCTCCAAGGGTTCCTAGGTCAAAATCAAAAATGAAGGAGAACAAATTTGGAAGCGGAGAATTAATATTCCAAGGAGGAGAAAAATCGAACGTAGGCGGATTAAATTCAAGACCAAAGAAATCAAAATCTGGTAATTCAAAACTAAATTTAGGACCAGTTGGAAGGTTTTCAGTTTTCAGTTTTAATTGGAAATTTTGGAAACTACTAAACTTTATTGGGAAACTGCTCAGAAAACCCTTGCCATCAAAATTTATTTTAGGAAATACCAATAGTCTAGATAAATCAAATTTCAATGTTGGAAATTTGATCTTATCTAATTTGAACTTAAATCCTATATTTTGAAATTCAAGCTTCTCAATTGAAAAGAAATCAGATTTTGACCATGATGCAAGGTCTGCATTAGCATCAATATCAAATCTAAATTCATCTGTACCTCTTGAATATGAAAATCCTAATTTTGAAAGAGTTACACTTTTAAGAATATTATCATCTTCAAAATTTATTCTCAACCCCGATTGAGTCGAAAAATTGAATTCATCATTACCTGCTTTGTTTTTTTGGTAATTACCTTCAAGTCTTATTAAGTTCGCTTTTAAATCACCATCCATATTAGGATGAGATAGTGAAAAAGTGCCAAACTCAACTTTGTTATCAAACAGATCTGGCAATTGAAGAAATGCAAACGACTTGAAATTTCTGATTTGAGAATTTTCAAATCGTATCAACAGTTTGGACAAAATAAATTTGTAATTTTTTATGTCTTTTTTGTTGGTTGGGAAATGATTAGTTACTCTTTCATAATCCTCTGATTTGCTTTTATCTGGTTTATTCAGTAAGTCGTAATCAATAATCCCATAAAAAGAAGTAGAAGCAATATTAATTACACCACCTTCAATCTTTGTTCTATTTACAGGAAAAGCAACGTATTGAAATTTAAGACCTGTTTTTAACTGAAGTTTGTTTTCTGAATTTGCCGGATTATTGGGATTAGTTTTAGATTCTGTGTCCTGAGAGGCTGCCAATCCATTAAAAACAGCTGGCATTTGGTCAGTTATTGGTATATTAAGAATAACTACTCCATTCCAATTAGGGTCTTTACTAATTGTGTTATTGAAGTATTTATAATCATCATTATCGGGGAAAGCTATTTTACTTTTTATTGAATCAATTATAGATATATAGTCTTTCGGTTTATATGAATTATAATTACTCCATTTGGTCGGTTCACTAAGCAAATCAAAAAATGAATGTCTACTGAATTTGAATATGATATAAGTATCTTTTGCACCTTCACTTGATAAGTCGTTGAATGCTTTTGATTCTACAGAAAATTCGCTGCCTCCTATTTTGAATTTAACAGATACCTTTTCTGTTTTGCTTTTCAGCATTGATGGCTCTAATACAAAAAACACATCTTCTTTTGATAAGGATAGATTAAAGTCTGAATTAAGCGTGACATTTTCTACTGCGAAAGTACCATTTGATTTGACAAACTCTATTGTATTTCCCTCTCTTAAAAAACCCTGCGGTGTTACGTATTTTTTGTCTGATTCTAACAAACCTGTTACAGGTACTGTACCATTCTTTCTTAGCTCTCTTAACCTCATTTTTGAAAAAACACTTTCAAGTTCAATTAAGTCTGGATTACCAGCGAATGATAATGTTGGGATAATTGGTAAGGCTGGTGGATTTGCTATGGTAAATATATTAACTGGGGAATAAGCAACCTCACTACCTTTAATATCACCATCAAGTGAAATATTACTGCTTAACCCATTAATCTGATTATTAAAAAGAGGTGATTTTTCTGAGTCTAAATTATAATTTGGCGAATCTATAATTAAAAAAGAAGTTTTAGATTCTGAATTACCTAATGGCAATAAACTTCCATTACTACGGTCAATACTAACATTATTGTTTTCTCGGAATTTTAGGTTTACTTTTTTATTCTTTGTCAAAGTCAATGATTCTGTTCCACTGTAACCAATTAGAAAATGTTGGCTTTTTGCTTGAATTGATTCTAATTCTAAAGTTTCATCATCCTGTGGAATAACAAAATAATCTCTAGATTCTTCGTGACCAGGGGAACATTCTATTGATGAAATTCTTGATACCAATACAGTTTTGTTTTCTATAGACCCGTTCACATAGTATTGAGAGGCATTTTCATCAATAAAATTTGTTTTGGTAGGACTAGTAATCACAGTTTCAATGAAACTTGAATTTTCATCAATACTGTTTGATATTGACTTAAAAGGTTTGAATGAAAAAAAGAGTTCAACGTTTTCTCTAAAACTTGTCTTGTCAAAGTAACTTGTAATAACTGATCTTGGATTTCCAGGTGAATTTATGTTATCAATGAAATATGGAGATACTGGTTGAGGTAATTCATTAAATCCATTTTTACTTATTTTAAAGCAAACCGCTCCGAAATTTCTTTTGCTTTTAAAGGTATGATCATCAATAATGTCAGCCTTGTTGCTTAATGATATTTTTATTTCTTTTATACTAACTCTTGTTTTATGAATTTCGCTATTAAAACCATTTGCTGAACTTGGTTTAATATTGATTGTTTCCACTAACGAATTATAGGTTAATACACCTCCAACACTGCCATTTTTTATCTCAATACCCCAGTTATTCGAACCTATGGATAATTTCACTCCTGATTGCTCAATATTAATGGACTTAAAGGAAATGAAAGATGCTTTTGAGATAGTTGATTGAGAAAAGTTATCAAGCCAATAGATAGTATTTTTACCTAATAGCTTACCATTGAGTTCCTGTTGAACGACTTCAGAAAAATCAATATCGCCTTTATAAAAAACCATCAAAAAAGGTTCAATATAATCTCCCTTAAGTGCAGCTTCTAAAGAAAATATTTCAATTTCTTTGTTTGTGAAAATAAATACCTTATTGGTTTCTTCAATAACTAAAGGAAGAAAGTATTTTTTCTTATTTGGTTCTGAATGTCTTGTAAAATTCATGGTTTATAAATTATTTGATCAAAAGGTAATAATTTCATGTCGGCTGTATTATAGCATAACTTAATTGGTTTGTATTGATTACCATACTTCCTATAGATTTTTGCATTTTCCGGAATCCAAGTTAAATCTGAAAGTCTCGAATTTATCTGCACCTGATATGCGGAATTGTTTACGAAAATCGTGAAAAACACTTTAGCTGAATTTCTTTCCCCAAAAATAGATTTAGTGAAAGAGTCAGATTTGGTAAAGTCCAAATTGGCAAATGTCAATGTTGAAAGTTCTGCTGAAGTAAGGTGAACTAAAAATGAATTTCCAATTAGTAATTCCTTGTCATCACTAATAAAATATGGCCCTTGGTCTGATTTTGGACCGTTATTTCTTTTAGGAGTTGGTTGAAAATAAGCAACATATGGTTTATCTTTTAGTTGATTCGAGCTTGCAATATCTGCAAATGATGAAATCAAGTAAATATTATTATCAATAAGTAAATTATCTGGCTTTGAAGTATTAGGAAAATGTGCGAAATCGTTTTGTTTTACTTTGCCGTTCTCATCTCTCTTAAAATTAAATGAGGTTAAGCCATTCCATTGGTATTTGAATTCAGTAGACCCCCCAACAACTACCTCTCTTTTATTAGTCAAATCTAATTCAAGGGATAGCTTAGGGTTGAATAAAATGAACGATGATGAATTTGATGGATTATTGACATAAATATATCTTGCTAGGCTAGCTTCTTCAGCAATGGGAATAAGTTCAAAAACTTTTTCAATAATATTCTGAGAAATACTTGGTGCCCAAGAATGTGTTGTTTCTAATTGACTTATTTGAGTTATCAATTCATAGGATAATTGCTGACAGGCTTTTGCAATATCACTTTCAGTTGGATTATGAAATATTTTATGAAAATGTATTTTGATTTCAATGCTTGTAGAGTTGGATTTAATATAACAGTAAGGTGCTTTAGCCTCTGTTGGAGCTATGTTATCGGCTGGCTCACCAGATATTGTTAAGGATTCTCCTTCACATATCTCTGCATTGCTGATATTCTTTAAACATTGATTGTAGTTTAAGTTTAGGTTGTTAATTCTAATGATAAAATCATAATACTTGGATCTTAAATTACCCTTACATGTAAGAATTGATCTAATGTTTGGAGGGATAATGAAATCTCCCTTTTTATCAATAGAAATAATTTTAATTGCTCTTTGTCCGCATGATTGTAGAATAAATGTGCTGCAAAAAATAAATAAAAGTAGGTGTCGTTTCATTTTGAAAATTTGAACAACAATTGTAGATAAATATTTGATTTCCATATTAAATTATTTTTAACAATTAGTTATTTTAAGCCCTTTCAGATTTTGTCATCTATTATAAAGATTCAATGTTTGAGCTGTCTGCGTAGTAGTTGATGGTGCGTTGACGATTGCACTCTTTTGACTTTGCTTTTGGGTTGGTTTATGTGTAAGCAAGCAAAGGCAAATGAGTGCAATGTGCGGAGGCAATAAAATTAAAAAACAAAAAATGTGCGTTGACAAAAAATAAAATTTCATAGCCTTGGCTGGTCGGTCTGGCAGTCAGTCGTTCTGTTGTATTGTCCAAATTTTTCGTTTCATGTCTGTATGTTTAATGTTAGCACTGTCGTGATAGGGTTTCCGGTAACGTCTGGGGCTTGATGCAGCCCGGGCTTGCACCGCGGGGTCTGTGCCGCCGTACATTGGTTA